>Ga0307379_10000106_pt1 | contig 139964 bp, 123 predicted proteins | sample UN2MG_FD_202237 | JGI IMG/M metagenome (GOLD analysis project Ga0307379, IMG submission 202237) | Soil microbial communities from Risofladan, Vaasa, Finland - UN-2 | ecosystem: Environmental > Terrestrial > Soil > Coastal area > Acid sulfate soil | place: Finland: Risofladan, Vaasa... | reverse complement strand
CCTCCCGCTCAGTGCCAGACTCTTCGATGAAGCAACCCCCGGTGACGACAGAATATACAACTGAGGCTATATTTCGTCAAGGAATGCCTGTATCAGACACGCGGCAGATGCGCGGGGGTTCTGCCCTGCGATGCTAAAGGGTTCAGAAGCCTCCGGGGTCGGCAGTTCACAGGTTGGCTGAGCCGGAGAACAACACCGCGCGGCGCGTCACAGCCACAACGGCAGCCCAAAAAGCTCTTGACTGACCGGCGCCGCGCAAGCATATTCAGTACAGAAAAGCATACTATATGTAGGAGAATAATCGATTATGCCTCAATGCGAGCACCGATGGGCGATGAGCAACATCGAGTACGGGTTTATGGTATTTGAACGGTGTCCCCATTGCAACACCCTGAGAACTCATTTCTCAACCGAGGGTACATGGGACGAATACCGCGATGGAGACTGCACCTTCAGTGTAGTTGAAAATGCCCAGACGTTCAGATTCGATCTTGCCTGCACCAGGTGTAACCACGTCGAGAAGTTCAATGATCTCATGGGATTGCTCCACTGCACCGGCTGCCTGCCCGATTGTAAGGTGGAACTCCTACGCCAAGAGTGCTTGGCACAAAGGACCTTTGTGCTGGTCGCGTTCGGACTCTTGCCCGAGTCACGGACAAAACAAATCCCCCAGAGGAAGCTCGACATCCTGACAGACCATTTCAACCAACGCCGGGATACTTTACGCTCGACCATCAAGATCGTGCCTTTCGGCCTGATTGACAACCTGTCCTCGTGCCGAGGCGAGTTTATCTACGACGTCGGGATGCTGTCTCTTGAACCGCCCGAGAAAAGAAAACCGTTACTGTAAAGAGTATATAACCTGTGATGAGAATTTGCTGGGAGTGCAACCATGACTACGGAAGACGTGATAGCGAAGCTGGGTCTTAAACCGCTCAGCACGTTTGAACATCGTGAAGTTGCCGGCGTTTTCGTGTCGGATATGTTAAGTGATGTTATGGCCGGCGCCAAATCGGGCAATTTGTGGGTGACAGTGCAAACGCACAAGAGTATTATACCGGCCGCTAATCTTGTCGATGTCTCGGCAGTCATTATCAGCAGTGGTAAGGAAGTCCCGCAGGATACAATAGAACTCGCCAATCAGCATGGCATTGCCGTACTTTCAACTGAACTGCTAACATTCGAACTAATAGGCAAACTCTACGCTCTCGGGGTGGTTGCCCGTTAAGCGTAATCGCTTGTCTATCCAACGATTGCAGACATTCTTGAAGCGCGCCATAGAGCTTAGATCGGCAGCCAAGTGAAAGTAGATGCAATAAAGCAAATACTGGAGGCTATGGTCATTGTGGGGGATGATGAACTTGATACGGAAGTTGATCATGTCTATGCCTCCGATTTGATGAGTGATGTCCTGGCCTTTGGCAAGCCGAATTCCATACTCCTGACCGGCCTGACCACACAGCAGGCTATTATTTCAGCTCATATGGCTGAGTTCAAGGCCGTCGTTTTCGTCAGGGGCAAACGGCCTAAAGATGGCGCCGAGAGATTCGCACGCGAAAACAACCTGCTCCTGTTTACCACCGACCTTGATATGTTCGATGCCTGCGTAAGAATCGACTCCATCATCAAGGAGAAAGAACCGGGGGCCGTGGCGCAAAGTACCACGCCGAGATCGGAAGCCATACTTCTCAACCAGGAGTTCTATGTAGAGGGTAATGATTTTGTCAACGCGGGAGTGGCTTCTACCAAGGTGAAGTCACTCTTGAAAAAGATCGGTATCGACCCCACGCTGGTCCGTCGAATCGCTATTGCCGTCTTTGAGGGTGAAATGAACGTGGTCATGCATGCTCTCAGGGCAAGAATCAATCTGATGATTACCCCGATAGTTATTACGGTGTTTATTGATGACGAGGGGCAAGGTATTCCCGATGTGGAACTGGCGATGCAGCAGGGCTTTACAACGGCCACCGAGGAGATGAGGGCTATGGGATTTGGATCGGGCATGGGGCTGCCGAATATCAAGAAAAACTCCGATGAGGTCGAGGTTACCAGCGAGGTCGGCAAGGGGACCAAGGTTCTCATGCGATTCCTCATAACTGATGATCGCTCCTAATAGGGAGAGTAAGATTGAGACAGTTTTTTCACTCCCACAGCGTTGCCACGGACATATGCCGCGGACATATGGCCTGTATGCGGAGTTGCCCGACCCAGGCCATCCGCGTCAGACGCGGAAAAGGCCGGATCAATTCCGAGCTTTGCGTCGACTGTGGTGAATGTATTGCTGTCTGCCCCTCCGGAGCAATTGTGTTCGATTCCGACCTTTCCGCCGAGGTCTCCAATTTCAGTTACAAAGTCGTCGTACCTTCGCCGGTTCTCTATTCGCAGTTTGAGCCCGATATCCATCCCTACCTTATTCACCTCGCCCTCGAACAGCTTGGTTTTGACAGAGTTGTCGATGTCAGTACCTCTTCGATGGCCTTAGGCGCAGCGCTGCTCCGGTACATTGCCGCCTACAAAGGACGTAGACCACTGATCTCGTCATACTGCCCATCGATCCTTCGGCTTATCCAGGTGAAATATCCCGACCTCGTTGAGTTAGTGGTGCCTTTGGACGTACCCCGCGAACTGACGGCGCGTGAAATCCGAAAGAACCTGCCGCGGGAGTTGGGTATTAAGTCCGAAGATATCGGCATAATGTATGTCGCTTCCTGCCCGGGAAAGATCGTGTCCATAAAGCAACCCGCGGAGAAGGCCAGGTCATGGTTTGACGGCGTGACATCCGTTAAGGACGTCTACCCGGTTTTGCTTCCCCACATAATCGCCGAGAAGGAGAAGTTTGACGACAGTACGGTTCCTGACGACTTCTCGTTCCATGCCGGATGGATCAGGAGCGGGGGCATAATACAATCCGGTAAGGCGGGCAACTGGCTGGCCGTTTCGGGATTGGATCACGTAAAACGAATTCTTGACGATATCGAAAACTCACGTCTTCGCAATGTCGATTTCGTCGAAGCTCTCGCGCACATGCTGGGCTGTATTGGCGGACCGTTCTGCGTGGAAAACCCCTATGTTGCCCGAACCAACAGTATCAAGCAGCGGGAAAAGTACGAGAAAAAGATTGAACTGGATCTTGAAGATATTTACCGCAAGTATGACGAAGGTTACTATCGTCTCGAGAAGCCGGTTCTGCCGAGACCCACAACCTACTTCGATACCGACCTGCCCACGTCCATCAAGCGGATGAAAGAGAGAGAAAGAGTCTACCGGGGTCTGCGTCAGATTGATTGCGGCTGCTGCGGTTGTCCAACCTGTATGACTTTTGCCGAAGATTTCGTCATGGGCGAGGTCGAACTGACCGACTGCGTGTTTTTCCCCCAGGTTAGTGAAAACGAGTGACCAGGACGTAACCGATTGAAACCGGAGTTGGGTTTTGAAGGAAAAAGACTATAATAAGCTGTTTTCCGCATTCAAGGGTGTCGAGGGCGACATGATTCCACTCCTACTGAGGATACAGGAACGGGACGGCTACATTTCCGCGGAAGCTGTCAGACGGATATCCCGGTTCCTCAGGTTATCGGAAAACCAGATATACGGTGTTGCGTCATTTTACTCCAAGTTCCGCTTCACGAAACCCGGGAAGCACTCCATAAAGGTCTGCATGGGAACGGCCTGTCACGTTCACGGGGGAAAGTTCTCCTGCGAAGCATTCGAGTGGCAGTTCGGGGTTAAGATCGGTGAGAAAACGGCAGACGGTAAGTTTGACCTGCAGCGGGTCAATTGTATGGGTTGTTGCACCCTTGCTCCAGTTATTCAAATCAACGAGGATTTATACGCCCATACGCTGGTAACCGGCTTGAGGGAGATGCTCAGACAATATGAATGATTTTGGCAGCCTCGTACACAATGCCAGGAAGAAGTGGGCATTGTTGAACAGCGGGAAACTCCCTGTAATATATGTCGGTGCGGCGTCCTGCGGTCGTGCGGCAGGTGCTTCACAGACGGTGGCGGCCGTCAGGAAAACCCTTAAGAAGAACAAACTCAAAGCAACCGTTGTCGAGGTCGGTTGCATCGGACCGTGTTACCTTGAACCACTGATGGATATAACCGTCAGCGGATACCCGAGAATCAGCTACGCCAATGTCTCTCCCCAAGATGCAGAAATGATCATCGAGTCATTCCTGGTCAATTCCAATCCTCTGCCGGAAAGGGCCTTTGGTCATTTCGGCGGGAACGGCCACAAAATTACGGAACATATCCCGAGGTTTTTTGATCTTCCCATGATGAAACCACAGGTGCGAGTGGTTCTGCGGAACTGCGGTTTTATCGACCCCGAGAATCTCGATCACTACCTCGCCAATGATGGCTACCAGGGTCTCAAGAAGGCGTTGGAGATGGGATGGGAAAAGGTAATAAAGGAGGTTGAACTGGCCGGACTTCGCGGCAGAGGGGGAGCCGGCTTTCCGACTTATAGGAAATGGACCATATGCAGAGGCTATCTAGAGAAGACTAAGTATATGATATGCAATGTTTCCGAAGGTGACCCGGGTGCTTTCATGAATCGCTCGTTGATCGAGAGCGATCCGCATTGCGTCATGGAAGGTCTGATCATTGCCGCCTTTGCCATCGGGTCCAGTCACGGATACATCTATATAAACTGCGCCTACCATTTAGCCATCTCCCGTTTGAAAAAAGCCGCGGAACGTATGAGGGAGTGTGGCCTGCTCGGCAAAAACATACTTGGCTCGGGATTTGATTTTGACATCACTATAAAAGAGGGTGCCGGTGCCTTCGTCTGCGGCGAAGAAACCGCGCTGATCAGATCGATAGAAGGGAAGCGAGGGATGCCCCGTTCCCGTCCTCCGTTTCCTGCCGAAGCTGGCTTGTTTGATAAACCGACCATCATCAATAACGTCGAAACGCTCGGCGTGCTGCCGAGCATTATCAGAAACGGGGCGTCATGGTACCGCCAGTACGGTGTGGAAGGGAATTATGGTACCAAGACCTTCTCGCTGGTCGGGAAAGTCCGGCGACCCGGGCTGGTAGAGGTGCCGTTGGGCATCAAGCTCAGGGACATCATCTTTGCGATCGGCGGCGGTTCCTGGAAACAATACAAGGGAGTCCAAACCGGGGGGCCGTCCGGCGGGTGTCTTTCCGAGGAGTCTCTTGACATTCCCGTCCAATATGAATCGATGACAGCAGCCGGTTCGATCATGGGATCCGGCGGCATGATAGTCATGGATGAAGATACCTGCCCGGTCGATCTGGCTCTCTATTTCCTGCATTTCGTTCAAAGCGAATCATGCGGAAAATGCTCGCCCTGCAGGGTCGGCACTTGGCACATGGTGACGATTCTGGAAAAAATCACCAAAGGTCAGGCCAAAGCTGAAGATATTTCGAGACTTCAGACTCTGGCCGAGACCGTCAAGCGTACTTCGCTCTGTGGTCTCGGCCAGACCGCCCCCAACCCGGTTCTGACAACGTTGCGCTATTTCAGATCCGAGTATCTTGACCATGTCCAGGAGAAATACTGCTCCGCCGGCGTCTGCAAGGAACTTGTAACCTATGTCATTGACGCACAGAAATGCAACGGCTGTCAGCAGTGCGCTAACATGTGCCCCACCGGCGCTATTTCCGGCCGACGTTCCGAGTTGCATCAGATTGACCTTAATTTATGCATTAAATGCAGAGCATGTTACGAAGTCTGCCGTTTCCATCCGTTGGCCGGCAACGCTATAGAAATCAGATCTGAACGGGGCGTTTCGTGAGCAAAGACAAGAATGCCGTATCAATCATAATGGACAACAAGCCGCTCCAGGTGAAGCGGCGAACAACCATTCTCAACGCCGCCGAGGAGAACGGCATATACATTCCCACTCTCTGTTCGCACAAGGAGTTGAGCCCCTTTGGCGGCTGCCGTATGTGCATAGTCGAAGTGGAGGGACTCAACAATTTCCCGACTGCCTGCACGACCCCCGTTAGCGAAGCGATGATCATCCGAACTCACACGGCGCAAATTCAGTCCATGAGGATGGACATCCTGCAACTCCTTATGAGCGAACACACGTCGAGCTGTCTCGTATGCGATGAGAGCGAGGAGTGCAAGCGTTATTCGGGCACCGTCAGAAAGGCCGGCATTACCACCGGCTGCCGATACTGTCCGAACGACGGCCAGTGTGAGCTGCAGGAAGTTGCCGAGCATCTCGGTGTCAAGGACATCATATACCCAATCTATTACAGGGACTTGAGGGTCGAGAAGGAAGATCCCTTCTATGACCGGGATTATAACCTGTGCATTCTATGCGGCAGATGCGTGCGCATGTGTCAGGAAATTCGCACCGCCAATGTTCTTGCGTTCAAACACAGCGGGAGAAAGACTGTCGTCGGACCCGCGTTCGGCCGCACTCATTTTGAGTCCGGCTGCGAATTCTGCGGCGCTTGTGTATCGGTTTGCCCGACCGGTACGCTATCGGAAAAAGCGCGGAAGTGGGAAGGTAAGCCCGACAGGGAAGTCGTTACCACCTGCTCGTTCTGCGGCGTCGGTTGTCAAATGCGGTTGCTGGTAAAGGGCGACAAAGTGATTGGCAGTTTGCCGGTCATTGATGACGGGATCAACAACGGACAATTGTGTGTACGGGGACGGTTCTGTGTAAATGAGATGGTCAACAATTACCAGCGTCTGGTCAGGCCGTTCAAGACCTACAACGATATCAGAGTTGAAATACTCTGGGATGAGGCCGTGGCGACCGCGGCGGAGCAGCTTGCAAACTGCCCGCCCAACGAATTTGGCATGGTCGTGTCTCCGAACTGCAGCAACGAGAGCCTATATGTCGCCCAGAAATTCTGCAGGGTTGCCATGAAGTCTCACAACATTGATTCCTCCACCAGGACCTACTACGGTACTGGTTTCAACCAATACGTGAGCCTCCTTAAAAAGAGTGTTTCTCTAAACGATGTAAGAAAGGCAGATACCATTCTTTGCATCGGGCTGGACACCAGGTTTGGAAGGTCCGTGATCGGCGTCGAACTCCGCCGAGCCGTCGCCGGAGGTACCAAGGTTATAACCATTAATCCCCGGGATCACAACCTTACCTTGATCGCCCAAAAGTGGTTAAAGCCCGTGATCGGCCATGAAGCTGAACTCCTGGATACGCTCGTTTCACTTACTGACACCGGCAGCGTCGCGGGCGTCATCAAGAAAAGACCTGTTGGTAACGCTGGCTCCGATGATCTGGCCGAGGTTGCCGGGCTGCTCAGGGATTCGGAACGCTGTGTTATAATGGTCGGCTCGGATTTCCTCCAGTACCAGAACAGCGGTCGGATTCTGCAAATCATAGAACATCTCGCGCAAAACGTGGCTGTCGGCGTGATGCCACTGCCGTCCCAGAATAACCTGGCCGGTACGATCATGATGGGCTCTTACCCGGAGCTTCTGCCCGGGGGAACCTCCTCGTCCAACACGGCTGAACGGAACAAACTGGACAGTCTTTGGGAGACCGAACTGACCGGCTTCGATGGTCAATGGTGTGCATCGTCCCTGCATACGGGGTCAGAACTCAAGGTCCTGTACCTGATAGGTGAAACTCCGTTCGGCGAAAAACCGGCAGCTGATTTCACCATATTCCAAAACATCTATCCACCGGACACATCCTGCCGGGTCGACCTCATGCTTCCCGCCGCCGCATTCACTGAAGAAGACGGGACATTCCTAAACGGAGAAGGGCGCCTCCAAAGAGTTTGCAAAGCTGTTGACCCGCCGGCTGATGCCTTGCCTGACTGGAGGATCCTCTGCGCGATCGCCCGGAAAATGGGAGTAGAAGGTTTTAACTACAAGTCTGTCAAGGACATCCAAAACGAAATTGCGTCTCTGGTGCCTGCTTTCAAGAATTGTAACAGACCTTCCCGCACTCCTGACCCAATCACATGTGAGGGCGAATTGACGCTCTCAAACAGGAGCACTGAACATCTGGCAAGGAGAAGCGAGAAGCATGCCTTCCTGATGTCCAGCTCGATCGCCGAACATTCCTACCGCGGATTTCCGCTTTCACGCTTTGTGGACGGTGCAAAGGCGATATTTCCCGAAGGGATCATCGAGATCAATGACAGAGACGCCCGCCGGGCGAAAATAATATCCGGTGATGACGTGATCGTAGGGTCATCTACATTGAGCAGACACTGGAAAGCACGAGTTGTCCCTGAACAGCCTCAGGGAACGGTCCATGTCAGGCTGAGGCAGGGAGAGTTGATTGGGCATAACCCACAAGCGGTGTCGATAAGAAAAGGCCATGTTTAAAGTTCTGTCAAACCAGATGATTGTCCCCAACCTCCACCAGATAACGCTGGAGGCACCGGCGGTAGCAAAAGAAGTCCTGCCGGGACAATTTGTGATTTTGCGGGCCGACGAAGACGGTGAGAGAACACCTCTTTCGGTGTGTGACTGGGACCGGGAAATCGGCACGATTACAATCATGTTCCTGAATATAGGAAGTACCACCAATCGACTGGCTCATCTGCAGGAAGGGACCTATATACCTACGGTCGTCGGTCCCCTGGGAAATGCCACGGAAACCGATCATTACGGCACCGTCCTGTGTGTCGCCGGCTGTTATGGTATTGGCAGCATCTTCCCCATCGCCCGGGCCTTGAAAGAAAAAGGAAACAGGTTAATTACGGTTCTTGAGGCGAGAAGCTCGTATCTACTTTACTGGTTGGAGAGGTTTGAACACATCTCTGACGAGGTTATCCACATCACACGGGACGGTACCAGCGGTCTCCGCGGGCATGTCGGGTGTCTTCAGGATTACCTGAAGACTCTGCACAAACCGGTAGACAGAGCCATCATCAACGGTTGTACGTTTCTGATGAAAACAGGATCCGAAACAACCAGGCCCTTTCAAATAAAAACCATAGTCAGCCTTAACCCGATCATGATTGATGGTACGGGCATGTGCGGAGTCTGTCGAGTACGGGTGGGATCTGCAACCAAGTTTGCGTGTGTCGACGGCCCGGATTTTGATGGTCACGACGTTGACTGGGAAGAGCTTTTGCAGAGAAGAAAAACATATATGAATGAGGAAGTAGTACCTTTTCGGACTAGTCGGTGTGAAAGCCATGCCTATAAATCCCGAGGATAGCCGCTGTGGACGGACAATCGAAACGGCCTAAGAAAAAGCAATTGGACTTGAGAAGGCGTGACATGCCCAAGCAGCCGCCGAGAATACGCAGTCACAATTTCTATGAAGTTGCACTGGGATACCAGGCGGATATAGCCGTTGAGGAGGCTGCTCGCTGTATTCAATGTCCGAAACCCAAATGCGTGGACAACTGTCCGGTCGAAATTGATATTCCCGGATTCCTGAAGTGCATAGCGGAACGAAGGTTCGACAAAGGCATCAGAATACTAAAGGAAAAAAACTGTCTGCCGGCAATCTGCGGCCGGGTCTGTCCTCAGGAAGAACAGTGTGAGATGACTTGTGTGTTAAGCAAAAAGGGCGGTCAGATTGCGATTGGCAGGCTGGAAAGGTTCCTGGCTGATTGGGAGGCCCAGCAAAACCAGTTGAAACTACCCAAAGTCAAAAAGAAAACAGGAAAGAAAGTCGCCGTTATTGGAGGTGGGCCCGCTGGGCTCACCGTGGCCGGGGACCTGATTCAATTGGGATATGACGTTACCATATTGGAAGCGCTGCATAAGATGGGCGGCGTACTCACCTACGGAATTCCGGAGTTTCGTCTGCCTAAAGCAATCGTGAGCCGTGAGGTCGACTACCTGAAGAAACTCGGCGTTGAACTGGTCACCGATTTTGTCGTTGGTAAAACCCGCACTATTGACAGCTTGCTGGATGAATTCGATGCCATCTTTGTCGGTACCGGCGCCGGTTTGCCGTGGTTTATGGATATTCCCGGAGAAAACCTGAACGGTGTTTACTCAGCCAATGAATACCTGACCAGGATGAACTTGATGAAGGGATACCTCTTCCCGGAGTTTGATACGCCCATCAAGAATCATAAGAAGGTTGCGGTTATAGGCGGAGGTAATGTTGCGATGGATTGTGCCCGGACGGCTCTGAGACTCGGCGCTGAAACTCGTATCATATACCGCCGCTCAAGGGACGAACTTCCCGCGCGGCTCGAAGAAATCGAAAACGCGGAAGAAGAGGGTGTTATTTTCGAATTCCTGACCCTGCCGCTCAAGTATATTGGCGACCGGAACGGCTGGGTCAGAGAAATAGAATGCCTACGGATGGAACTGGGAGAACCGGACTCTTCCGGTAGAAGAAGGCCGGTCGCGGTTGAAGGTTCGGAATTCAGGTTTGAGGTTGATGCAGCGGTCTGCGCTATCGGTAACAGCCCTAACCCCCTGATACTCTCGACCACCCCCGGACTTGAAGCGGGGAAAAAGGGCAACATTGTTGCCGATGAAACAACCGGCAGAACCGCGCGAGACAAAATCTGGGCCGGAGGCGATGTTGTTACCGGCGCCGCAACCGTCATTCTTGCCATGGGCGCCGGAAGGCAGGCAGCTAAGTCGATTCACGAATATCTGACTTCAAGCTGAATGTCCACCGTATTCGGCGTTTACCACTGACATAACCGCAATGCCTGCCCTTGGGTTTCTCTCCCTGTCACCCCGGGCTGGACGACAAACCCGACCTACATCTGCTGGATGTGGCTGCCAATGATCCGTCGTAGGCGCCAGAAACCGCCCTTGTCTCAATCCACGCCCCCGCACGGGGGGCGACTTCAATTGAACCCGCTTGGGCAGGGTGGCCCATCCGCTTGCCGTGGGTTTCTCGCGTCCCTGTACGAATATCCATAACCTTCACTGTCCTGTCCCGTCATAAGCGGAGAGGCAGGGATTCGAACCCTGGATACCCAAGGGGTATAACGGTTTTCGAGACCGCCGCTTTCAACCGCTCAGCCACCTCTCCGACGTCAATCGTCGACCGTCCGGGCAGACGGTTCGTCTCAACTGTCTAATTTACCCATAATCAGTAGCGTGTAAAGCGGTTTCTACGAGGCCCGGCCGGTCGTCACCCCCCTGCCGCAGGCTCAGCCCCCCGGCAGCTCTCTCCGCTTGACCAACTCCTTCTGGTAGCCGATCAGCCTGCGGACATACCCGTATCTCGGCCGCACCACCTGAAACACGAGGAACGAAAAGACAACGAAGAACACGGCTTCCCGAAAACGTCCGGTAACAAAGAAGTAGATGTACCCCCAGAGGGAGATAGAGGCGATGAGCACAAAGACGGGCCGCGAACGCTGCAGGAGACCGTCGCTGAAATCAGCCTCGAACGTTTCCGCACGCCGAATCATCGGCTTTCTGAACCGGCTGTGACGCCACCAGAGGGCCACTGCGGCCTGTCCCAGCGCCAGCACGCCGAAAAGATAAAAGAGGGTGTTGGCAAAATCGCCGATCCGGTTCTCCAGGTAGTACTTGTTGTTCACGTAGTAGCACAAAAGCAGGAGAACCATCGGCACGAATACGTTTGCCACCATCCCGAAATACAACGGCCTGACCACGATTTTGGCCAGATCATACTCTTCGTCATATCGCGTCCGATTCATACGGCCTCGCACGTCTTCAGGAACCGGTCGAACTTTCCCCGGTTCGGCCAGCTCACAACCGTCCAGACAATCCCGACCGGATAGAAATATGCCATTTTCTCAAACTCGCCCGACAGCAGAAAAACGACCAGGCCGTAGACATAGACTGCTTCTATCGCGGCCATCTTAAGGACATATACCGATACGAACAGGGCGGATGCGGAGACCGGTGTTGAAGGTCTCCCCTTCCGGTTCAAACCCCACCGCTGGATAACGGGCACGATTGCCGGGCCGGTCGCTCCGACAATCAGCAGGACGTACACGACGAATTCGTTGACACCGTCACCAGCCAGAGAGTCGGGGCTCAGCAGGATACCGAGCAGCAGGCAGACTGTCGGCAGTCCCACCAGCATCACCACGGCCAGGAGCCTTACGGCGGCGTACTGTCTTTCGGGGCTTGCCGGCGTATCCGTCACTGTATTGGCGCCTTCCCCTCTCGCAGGTGCCGGAAGAACAACTGCATAAGTCCTGCAATCTCCGCCTCCCGCACGCCGCCGACCAGTTCAACTCGATGATTCAGGCGTTTGGTGCCGGGAATGTCGAAAATCGACCCACAGCCCCCAAACTTCGGATCCCGGGCACCGTAGACGATGGTCTTGATCCGCGAGAGCACGGCCGCTCCGGCACACATAGCGCACGGCTCAAGGGTTGAGAAGAGGTAACAGTTCTCCAGGCGCCAGTCGTTGAAGTGATTGTAAGCGGCCGACAGCGCCACCATCTCGGCGTGCGCGGTGGCATCGTGCATCGACTCCGTAAGGTTGTGGCCGCGTCCGATCACCTTGTTTTCGAATATGACCACGGCGCCCACCGGAACCTCCGACTTATCAAACGCAAGCTGAGCCTCGCGAATGGCACATTCCATGAACCGATCGTAGTCTTCGGGAGTCATAACCGCAATATACGAATTCAGATACGGGAGACCAATCTGTTTCGGGCGCGGCGGGATTGGAGATATCTGTGACCCGACGCTGTGACCATCTGTCACTTCAGGCCCGCGAGCGTTCGCAGAATGTCGGCGCTCTTGAACGGTTTGGTGATGTACCCGTCCGCCCCCGCAGAGATGGCTTCCTCTCTGGAGTACCGGCCGGCCTGCCCGGTGATCAGCAGAACCGGCACGTCCGGATAGCCGCTCTTGAGACTTACCAGCAGTTCCATCCCGTCCATGCCCGGCATGGCGATATCCGATATGACCACGAATACTCTATTTCTCTTCATCACCTGCATCGCGTTTTCGCCGGAATCGGCGGTAAGCGTAAGGTAACCGTCCCGTTCCGTTATCCTGGCCAGGAGGTCCCTGATAGTAGAATCATCGTCGACAATAAGCACAGAGCCGTCTGTTTCCTCCAGTGCCTTTTGCACTTTAGGAAGAAGGCTCTCCTTGCTGACCGGCTTTACCAGGTAGGCGCTGGCTCCCAGTTCGCCCGCCCGCATAACGGCTTCGGAATCTCCGACGTCCGTACATACCAGGAACGGTATCTGACTGAACTGTCGGTTTCCCTTCACGAACTTCAGAAGCTGAAAACCATCGGTGTCCGGCATGACAATGTCTGAGATTATCAGCTGGATCGAGGTCTCACTTCTCAGGAAGTGAAGAGCTTCCTTGACTGTTGCTGCCTGCAGAGTCTCAAAGTCTTCTTGGTTAAGCAACCCGGTCAGCAGACGCTTGGTGATTGGGTCACCGTCGACAACTAGGATCTTCATACCAACGCCACCTCTACTGGTGGGAGGTTCCATTGACCTATAATCCCTGAATTTATCGGCAGTTACGTGGATAAACTCCACCCCGGATATGTGTCGACCTGAAAGGCTAATCGGGCGGGCCCCGACATGGCCCCGGCGCACCGCCGGTAACTCTCGGCCCATGGGCGACCAGACCGATCAAGGTACGCCCGGGCCGTGCAGGCCGGCTATTTCGTCTCGGGCTCGGTAGCCGAGGATTCGCTCCGGCCCGTTCTCCCGGCCGACTCCAGCAGGCGCGAAAGCGGCGTGAACAGGAAAAGCAGGAGAATCAGCCCGGGCACGAGAATGGGGATATACCGGACGGTGATCGGCACATCAATGCTCGGCTGATCCGGTGGCGGACCCGAAGGCGCTCCGTGCCTGACCCAGCCGCCGCTGCCGGCAGGGACCCAAGCATCTTCACCGGACAGGAACCCGAACGAAGGACCGTAGATCGCCTGCAGGAATACGGACAAGAGCAGGTACAGCAAAATCAGCGCCAGCAAAAGGTATAACGACCGACCCATGTTTTTATCATACCGGGCCGCCCGCGGGCTGTCAACGGCTTTGTGACCGAACGGGCTGTGAGCCCGTGGCGAAGAGCATTCAGATCGCGCGTCCGGCAGGCATCGACCGGAACCTTGGCGGTTGCCATTCCGGCGGCTGATCGTTATACTGCGGCATACCGTGGCAGGGAGGAAACATGGCTCACCCGTGGCACGACGTCGACCCGGGCGGCAACGTTGAGGAACTCTTTTTCAGCGTTATCGAAATATCCAAGGGAAGCAAGAACAAGTACGAGCTTGACAAGAAAACCGGCCTGTTGATGGCCGATCGCGTCCTGTACAGTGCCGTTCACTACCCGGCCAACTACGGTTTCATCCCGCGGTCGTATTGCGATGACGGTGACCCGCTCGACGTGCTCGTGCTCTGCCAGGAGCCGCTCTCGCCGATGTGCATCGTAGCCTGCAAAGCGATCGGGATGATGTCAATGCGTGACGAAAAAGGGCAGGATGACAAGATTCTTGCCGTCCACGCGACGGACCCGGCATACAACGCCTACGACGACATCTCCGCCCTCCCCCGCCACGTCATCAACGAGCTGCAGCGATTCTTCCTCGATTACAAGGTCCTGGAGCACAAAGAGGTGGTCGTGGAGGATTTCCGGGGACGAATCGACGCCGTGAACACGATCAGGGACAGCCTGCGGCTGTACCGTGAATGCCTGCCGGATATCAGGAAGGGAGAAACCGATGGCCGATGACAAAAAGCCGCCGACCTTGCCGGGGCTGATCGGAGACAAAGTCTACCTGCGCTTCGCGACCGCCGAAGACGTCGCCAACACGCACCACTGGTACCTTCTCAGCGACCCGCACCTGCTCAGCCCGGAGGCTCCGACATTCCTGACACCGGCCGAGGCCGCCGAGGCCTTCCGAAAACAGGAGAGGTCGTCCGCTCACGAGCGGTTTACGGTCATTCGACTGAAAGACAAGACCCCCGTCGGCTGGGTCCGCTTCTTCGACCTGAACCCGCACAACCGCTCGGCCGCGCTCGAGGTGGTGATTGATCCCGACGAACGCAAGAAGGGTCACGGGATCGAGGCCATGCGGATACTCTGCCGGTACTTGTTCGAGTATCGCGGCCTGAACAAGGTTTACGCCCGAATCGCTGACCGCAACCAGGCCATGGTTTCGCTTCTTAAGAAGGCGGGTTTCCAGCGTGACGGCACCCTGCGCCGCCACTACTTCTACAAGGGCGAGTACGAGGACGGCAGCTTGTACTCCCTGCTGCGTTTCGAGGCCCAGCGGTAAGATCGAAGCCAGAGGTGACGCGGCGGGCGATCCGCGGAAGTTTGTTTCACTCTTCAGCCTGAAGGCTGCTCACCAGCCGGCTCGTCACTGCCGGCCTCGCCCGACACGTCGTCGGCCGGCCTGGCCCCCGGTCGAAGCGAGTTGACCGTGGCGTTGAGTTTCTCAAGTTCGGCGCGAGCCCGCTCGGCGAAATCCGCACCGGTAGAGGCGTACAGGACTGACCTGGAGACGTTGATCACGGCCGGCTTGCGGAAGTTGTCCGTACCGTTGAGAACCGCCTGTTCGAGTGAGCCGCCCTGGGCGCCCACGCCCGGAATCAACAGGGGCATGTCACCGGCCAGCGCGCGCAACTCCTTGAGCACATCAGGGTGCGTCGCCCCCACAACAAGACCGCAGTTATGATCCTTGTTCCAGTAGATCACTTTCTCGGCCACGACCTCGTACAGTGGTTTCCCCTCGACGGTCAGTAGCTGGAAATCCTTGGCCCCGGAATTCGACGTCAAACACAGGACAAACACGCCCTTATCTTTGTGCTCCAGAAACGGCCGCAGTGAATCATATCCCATGTACGGGTTTAACGTCACCCAATCGGCCCGGAGCATCTCGAACAGTGATCTGGCATAATGCGACGCCGTGTTGCCGATATCGCCGCGCTTGCCGTCAACGATGACCGGGATCTCTTCGGGGATCCGCTCGGTTATGAGACGCAGAAGTGACCAGCCGTCAGCCCCGAGACTCTCGTAGAACGCCATGTTCGGCTTGTATGCGCACACCAGATCCGCGGTGGCGTCGATGACGCGGCGGGTGAAGTCAAACATCGCCTTGACCGAGTTGCTGTATTCAGGGGGCATTCTCTTCGGATCGAGATCAAGTCCCAGACAAATTATCGATCGATTCTTCTGCTGTATCTTCCGAAGGTTCTTCACTGCAGCCATCAGTACTTCCTCACTTTCCCGATCATGTCAGCGACGCGGGCAATGCGTCTGGACTTCATGTAGTCCCTCAGCCCGTTGACGATATGCAGCGGGGTGTTGGGGTCAACGAACAGCGCGGTTCCCACCTGCACCGCGACGGCCCCCACCAGCAGGAACTCCACTACGTCCCGGTATTCCGAGATGCCCCCGATGCCGATGATGGGCAGCCGGCACGCGTTGTACACGGCATCAACCTGGGCCAGAGCAATCGGCTTGATCGCCGGGCCCGTCAGACCGCCCCTGTTGAAGCTTAGCGTAGGGCGCCAGGTCTCCACGTCGACCGTCATCCCCACGACCGAATTGACCAGCGACAGACCATCGGCTCCCCCCTGTTCGGCGGCTCTGGCGGTAACGGTGATATCAGTCACGTTGGGAGTAAGTTTGGCGATCACCGGCCGCGAACACACCTTCCTGACCTCTCGCAGGGTGCGCTCGGTCATCCGCGGATCAGCGCCGAACTGCATGCCTCCTTCGTTGACGTTGGGACAACCAAGGTTCAGTTCGATCATGTCCACCCGCCGGCAGTCCTCCAGCCGCGCACAGAGGTCGACATACTCCTGAACCGTCCTGCCCCCGACGTTCACGATGACTCTCGTCTTCTGGTTGTCCAGGAACGGCAGCTTTTCGGCTATGAAGCAGTCGATACCGACGTTGGCCAGGCCGATGGCGTTCAGCATTCCGGCCCGGGTCTCGGCGGTGCGCGGCGGCGGGTGCCCCAGCCGGGGTTCCGGCGTGATCGTTTTGGTAACAAGAGCCCCGAGTCTTGACAGAGGGTAAAGGCGGGACAGCTCTTCGCCGTAGCCGCAACACCCGGATGCCGTCATGACGGGATTGGCAAACTCGACCCCGGCGATGTTGACCTTCAGGGACGGCGTCACAGCAGCACCTCGCCGATATTGAACACGGGGCCTTCACAGCAGACGCGCGCGTGACCGCCCGCGCGAAGCGGGACGACGCATCCCAGGCACACGCCAAACCCGCAGGGCATCGGCGCCTCGAGCGACAACTGCCCCGCAAGGCGGTACCTCAGGCCAAGGTCATCCGTCGCCTTCAGCATGCCCTCCGGACCGCAGCCGTACAGACGCATTTTCTCCCCGGCGTGAGCGCCGATGTACTCCTGCACGGCGTCCGTTACCAGGCCCCGCCGGCCCAGGCTGCCGTCTTCGGTAACGGGATAGAAACGCACTCCCAGGCGCCTGATCCGGGACCGTTCGACGACGTCCCCGCGCGTGCGCCCGCCGTAAAAGAACGCAATGCGCTTCGGGTCACGGCCCCGCCGGACCATCTCGGCCGCCAGGTAAAGCAGCGGCGGGAAGCCCACACCGCCGGCCACCAGCAACGCCGCCTCATCTTTGCCGGGGAAGCGGAAACTGTTGCCGAGCGGTCCGAGAACGTCGATGGATGCCCGCTTGCGATAGCCGGCCAGAATGGCCGTGCCGCGCCCCACAACCTTGAATATGATCTCAATCTCCCTGCGGGAGGGATCGACGTCGGCTACCGACATGGCACGGCGGAAGTAGACCTCGGGACACGGCAGCCGCAGATGGACAAAACTACCCGGCCGGCATCGAGCCGCCGGGCCGTAAGGACCCAGCGTAAGAGAATGGTAATTATTCTTGAGATCCCGATGCTTTATGAGGAACGTGTCTTGGCACGCAAGTCTTGTCATCGCAGGAATTCCGGCTTCTCCACCAGGAATTTATAAACCAGCCAGTATCCCCGTCCGTCGGAAGTCTGCTTCAGATCGAATCGGGCCACCAACTCGGACACTTGCAGGGCATCAAACGTCATGGACGCCACCGTTTCCGACGCCCGCCGGTTGACCTCCTCGAATTGCGAGGGGATTTTCATGACATGATCGATAACTTTGCCCGAAAAATCAACCAGGATTTGGAAATAGAGGTAAAAGGCCTCGTCCTGCATCGTGTAGGCTTCGGTCGGCAACTCAAAAGGCTCCTCTATCAGCGTAGGCGCTCCCACGATGTCGGTCAGCGTATCTCCCTCGGGACCGATGTAGAGCGTCACTCGCGGATCCATGTAGTCCCCGGCCGTGTCCTCGACGGGCGTCCCGACCGTATCGAGCACTTCCGTGCCTTCTTCAGGTTGCTGCTCCTGCCGCTGCCGAGCCTGGCTCCCAGTCGGGCGGACCTGCAGACGTTTACGCGCCTCATCCGCCTGGTCCGTGCGGGGGAAGGAATCAATCAGCTCCCGATAGGCCAGAACCACCGACGAATCGCCCGGCGCCCGGTACATCTCGGTCGCCCAGATGTGGTTGAACCGCGCCTGCAAATAGTACCTGGAGTCAGGGAAGCTGTCGATGACGTACTGGTAGTAGAGCTGCGCCGAGTCATACTCCTCCTCATCGACCAGGAAGTCCTCCGCGCGGTGAATGTAAAGCGCGGCATACCCGGTGTCGGCCGCCGTGCCGCGCAGGCCGAGAATGTCCAGGGCATCCGGCACAAAGTCCGAATGCGGATACCTTTCGAGCATGGCCTTCAGGATGGAGTCCGCCGCCTCATCGTCCTCATAGTTCTCCCGGTACATCTGCGAAAGACCGATCATGGCCTGCGGCGCATCATACGCCGTTGGAAACGAGTCGATCAGGTACTGCATCTCAAGTATGGCCGAATCGGCCTTGTTCAACTGGAACCAGTACAGTTCGGCCAGAAGATACTGCGCGTAGGCGACCGCGTCGATGTCGTCCTGGGTGGCGGTGGAATCCAGCTCCGAGGAGCGGGTGAAAGTCTCGAGCTTGCCGATATCGGAGGACTTCTGGAGCGCCTCCCGGCCCCATTCGGAGCCCCGGTAAGCTCCGACGGCCTCGTCGTAGTATTCCTTGGCCTTCTTCAGGTCATCGTAGTCGTACTGGTAGATCAGCCCCAGCCGGTAGTAAGCCTTACCCTTGGCCGCCTTGTTTTCCGCGCCGGTCGCCACCTCTCTGTACGTCTCCTCGGCCAGGGCCAGGTCATCCTCGAACTCGTACCCCTCGGCTACCATCAGTTGCAACACGCTGAGCGAATCATAGTACAGCTCATTGTCCATCAGGCGCTGCAGGTAGGCCATGCCGTCCTCGATCTTGAGCAGGCGATAGGAGCATATCGCAGACCGGAACAGTGCGTGATACTCCTCGTTCTTGTCAGGAGTCATGCCGAGCACCTGCAGGTAGGCACCCAGAGCCTCGCCGAACCGGAACGATTTAAAGTAACCGTCGGCAATGTACATCTGAGCTTGTTTCGCCTCGTTCTCGTCGCCAAGCGAATCACGTACCGCCATGAAGTATGACCGCGACGGCGCGAACTGGTCGTCGTCAAAACGGAACTCGCCCAGCGCCAGCGCCGCCTGCGCTTTGTAGCCCTTGTCATAGGCCGATTCGAAGATCTCCTCGAACAGGACCATGGCCTCGTCGACGTCGCTGAGTTCCAGCTTGGTCTTGGCCAGGTAGACCCGGGCTTCCGACGCAAACTCGGCGTCCCCGTAGTTGGCCAGCAGTTCCCTGAAGCGCCGTTCCGCCCTCACATATTGCTCCGTGTGGTAGTACGAGACGCCCAGGATGAACAGGGCGTCGTCATAGTATTTCGAATTGGGGTGGTTATCGACGACCTTACGGGATTTTTCGATGGCCGTTTGGTAGTCATTGAGACCGCCGCGCCCGCTGGCGCTCTCGCGGCGAGCCTTTTCAGCGGTGTTAAACGCTTTCCTGGCGTTGAAAAAAGTATTGAAGTAGACGCCGCAACCGACGGTGCAAATCAACAGCCCCGCAACGAGGACTGCCGGTAGAAACGAGGTGCTGCGTCGGTTATAGGCATTCATGCGCTGAATCATGTCCGTCAGAGCTTATACGCTTGCGTCCCCGGGCCGTTTCACTCGACTACGGCGTGCCGGCGGCGTTTCTCACGGCCGCCACCAAATCCGGCAACACCCCACCGGCGCAGGCCGGGAAATAATAGTCAGCCAGCGAGGTCAGCGGTGTCTCGTCCGGGTTTATCTCCACCAGCGTGGCGCCGCGGCGCTTGGCAGCCACGGGCAAAGACGCCGCCGGATGCACCAGCGCCGACGTGCCGACGGACAGGAATACCTCGGACTGTTCGGCCTCGGCGAAGGCCCGGTCAATTGCCTCGGCGGGAAGCATCTCTCCAAACCAGACTACATCGGGACGAATCTTGCCCCCGCAAAAGGCGCATGACGGGATAGTCTCCGGATCGACGTCGGCATCCATGTCGTGCTGACGGTTGCAGTCGGCGCACTTGTTTCGGTAAATGTTGCCGTGCAGCTCGAGAACGTCCTCGGAACCGGCCAGGCGGTGAAGATTGTCGACGTTCTGCGTGATGATCGTGAACCGGTCAAAGTAGCCGGCCAGGTCCCGCAGGGCGTAGTGACCCGGATTGGGCTCCACCCCGGCCATCAACTCCCGGCGCCAGTTGTACCACTCCCAGACGATTTTCGGGTTTGACAGAAAGGCGTCCATGGTGGCCAGTTCCTCGGGTCGAAACTTGCCCCACAACCCTTCCTTGCCCCTGAAGGTCGGGACACCGGACTCGGCAGAAATGCCGGCCCCGGTCAGCACCGCGCCGCGCGAGGCGCCGGCGATTATCCTGGCCACGTCCGTTAGCATCGCCGGCAAGATAGCCATCCTCCGGAAAATTACCAAACCAATTCTCTCTAACGGGAAACCGAAAGCCGGTGGGAATAAAGCGGATTCCCCTGCCGCTCAGTCGCTGACCGCCGGAACGACAAATGCCTGTTCAAGCACCTTGTCCCTGGCACCGGCGATCAGGCTGAACCTGATCTGAACGGGCTGCGCCGCGAGACGCACGCGGTAGAGGTGGACGATGGTCGTTCCCTGGTAAACTTTCTCGAACCCGCCCTCGGAAAGCGAGACGGTGAATATCGGGAGATGCCAGATTTCGGCGGGACGCTCCGAGCCGACGGCGACGGCCAGACCGCGATAGTCATCGACCATCGCCAGCACTCTGGCCGAATCGTGCCGCCCGATAGAATCCAGGTAAGAGTCGGCGGGCCGCCGGTTGTCGATAACGTGATACCGGTCGCTCGCGTGACCGGCCAGGAAGTTGAAATTGTTCTCGACCGCAAAATTCACCTCTGCCTCGCGGCCGTCACCACTGGCGAGACGGTAGGTCACGACGACACGGTCGCTTCCCGGCTCGAAGTCGAAGTGCTTTTCGACTCGTACGGGGATAATTCCCTCCGGCCGCCATAAATGGCCGTCCCGCCACATCGAAAGGCGGCCCTCACGGCGATGCCATGAGTGTTCGTAAGCCTCCAGAATGAAGTCCCCCTCTTCATCGTATCGTCCGGAGTTGAAAGACTCGATGGTCGTGTCCCTGGAGAAGAAGTGATCGATAAAGCAGCGCTTGAGATACCAGTCCTCGACCAGATACTGCTCCAGCCCGTCTTCCTTCGCCAACACCTGCTCGTGAATCGACGTGGTTTTACCGCCCGCGGCCTGCGTCACCGCCCCGGTGAGCTTGAGGTGATATCCTTCACGCCGCCGCGTCAACGTGTCGGTCAGCGCGAAATCAAACTCGTTAAGCGAAAAGTCCAGCAACATACCGCCGCTGCCGGGCCGGAAGACCGCCGTGTACCCGTCATTGGCAACCAGCACTTCCGCACACCCGTCGGCGTCAAAGTCGTATACTTCGGCCGAAACACCCTTTTCACCGAGCAATTGACGCAGCCCTCGCTCGGCCGCAATCATGCTGCTGAACACCGCCTGGCGGATATGGGACAGGTACAGGCCGCCGAACACACCGTGCCAGTACGGACAGTTGCACTGGGAAGTGTACAGCCTGTCTCGAACGCTGGCTGTCTCGTCGCGCCGGTCGGGCAAGCGGCGTTCAAACTCCTCGAGCCGCCGGGAGACGCGCAGCATTTTCTTGTGCATGAGGTTGGCATCTTCGTACTTGGCCAGGAACGCCCGCCAGTGACCGCCCCGCACAAAGCGGCCATACCGGTCCCACCGTTTCTGCGCTTTGAGCCACTTCTCGAACTCCTCGTACCTGACAAAGGCCTCCGGCGGCAGCGACCAGTGCAGCATCTCCTCGTACGATGCCGACGGAAGGTAGGCGCGGCCGACCGGTTTCCTGCCGGCCGCACGGCTGAGCGGAATCACTTCGAGCCAGTCACTGTTCTCCTCCAGCGCCTCGAAAAGGCTGTCCAGCCACCCGTCGACGTAGCAGTGCTTGTGTGTGTTGGGCCAGCTGCCGAACTTCTCACCGTCGTCAGCGTACACGGCCATTCCGGACGGACTCCGTTCCGCCTGCGCTCGCAGGTGGGCCATCACCTCGTCCACCGTGCCGAACGGTACGAGGTAGCGAAGCCGCTTCTGGATCGGCAGCAGGACGATCGCATGCCCTTCGCTTTCCGTGACAAACGGACCGGTCAACTGGTCTTCTTCGAACCCCGAGTATATGAAGTGCGTGTCGTCTATCGGCAGGTACGTAACACCGGCCGCGGCCAGCAACTTGGGAAGGTGTGGCTCCCAGATCCGCTCGGTCAGCCACAGTCCGGTCGGCCGGGAATTGAACTGCTCCCCGAGATAGTCCGTCAGCATGGCGATCTGGCCGAGCGCGTCGCGTTCGGGAACGGCCACGAGTATCGGTTCGTAGAATCCCCCCGTCATCAGCTCCACGCGTCCGCTCGCGATCAGTCGCCTGACCAGTTCGAAGAATTCCGGCTGGTGCGTCCGCTGCCACTCCCAGAGGATTCCCGACTGGTGCAGGGAAATCGACACCCCTTCGTGCTTCTCCAGCAGGCGAAGAAACGGCAGGTAGGCGTTCTTGTGCGCCTCCTCGAACACCGATTCAAAGTTGCCTACCGGCTGGTGGTTGTGAACGCCGAAAGCCAGCTGGAACTTGGTCATGCTCAGAACAACTCCACTTTCAGGTTGATGTACTTGCGGGGGTTTTCGCGGATATCCTTCACGAGGTCATCGATATTGTCCGCGGTCCGCCGCAGGTCGTCATACAGGCGGCGGTCTTCCAGCAACAACTGCAACGTGCCTTCCTCGTTGTCGAGCATCTCCGCAAAACCGCGCGCCGACAACGCCAGCGTGTCGAGCTGTTGCACGAAGAATTCCATGCCGACGCTCAGGCGGTCGAACCGTGACATCGACGAATCGATCCTGTCGGCGTTCCGCGTCAGCAGCCGGTCAAGCTCGCGCGACGCCGCAAGGAAATTCTGCACTGTCCGGTCGAGCTTGTTCTCATTCCTTTCCAGGTAACGGGCCAGCGAGGATGACAGGCGCTCGACGTTGTCGATGGTGCGGTTGAGCTTGGCCATCGATGTATCGGAGGCAAACGTCGTCTTGACCGAGGCTACGAGATTCCGAAGCTCCGTAATCACTTCGCCGAGCCGTCCCACCACCTCGGGGATGCCGATGTCGTAGTAGCCGTCGACAACCTGTCCGGCCTCCAGCCTGAGCGAATCCCGACCCGGGTCTATGGCCACGAAGCGGTCACCCATGACTCCCAGGTTCTTTATGGTGAACGAGGCGTCACGCTTCAGAACGACATCGCGGTAGACCAGCAGCTCTACCAGGACGCCGTCTTCGGTCAGCCGCAGATCGTTGACTTTCCCGCGATGTACGCCCGATACCGTTACCCGGTCGCCCACCGCCAGCGTGCCGACGTCGCGAAATCTCACCCGAATCACCTGGGCGTTGCGCTCCAGCTTATAGCCCTGCAGCCAGTACAGCGACCCGGCCAGCACGATCAGGCAGATGAGAACGATTACGCCGACTCGGAATTCGATATTGTTCTGTGAGGCCATAGTGTCACCAGCTTTATCGGTAACTAACTGACAAGTCTTAACTTACCAAACTTACTCGAGTGAGTCGGCGATAGATACGTAATTGTCATACCGAAACCGGGAGATGTCGCCTCTTTCGACCGCCGCCTTGACCGCACAATCCGGCTCGTGAGTGTGACTGCACGGTGCAAAACGACATTGTCCCCGGTACGGTTCAAAATCCGGATAGTAATCAGGCAACTCTGATTTCTCGACGTCCCACAGGCCCATCACCTTCAGCCCCGGGGAATCGACCAGAAAACCGCCCGAGGGAAGCTCATACAGTTCGATGCTGGTCGTGGCGTGCTTTCCGCGCTGGGAGTATCGGGATACTTCCCGCGTTTTGATGTCCAGACCGGGAATCAGCCTGTTCAGGAGGGTGGATTTGCCGACCCCGGAATGGCCGGCGAAGAGTGTGCGGTGGTCGCTCAGGCGTGCCATCAGTTTATCCAGGCCGGCACCCGTCACGGCCGAGGTCGCAAGTACGTCAAACCCAATCGACTCGTACGCAGCTGCCGTGTGGTCAAAGCCGGCCGGTTTCCCCAGATCGATCTTGTTGATCACTATCAGCGGAACAAGGCTTCCGTTCCAGGCGGCGATCAGGAAGCGATCGATCAGCCCGGTCTTTAGCGGCAGAGACTGGGCCGACGCTACGATGGCCAACTGGTCGAGATTGGCCGCGATAACCTGCTGCCGTGTCTGCATGCCTGTGGCCGGCCGGAAAAACGCCGTCCGGCGGGGCAGCACCTTTTCGATGGCACCCACATTGCCGCGCGAGCGCGTCAAAAGGACGTCATCGCCCACCGCCACCGGCGTCGCGTTGTCGGCCTCACTTTTGACTTTGCGGCGCACCTCGCACTGGAGGCGGGCGCCGTCGGCAGTCCTAACCTCGAACCGCCGAGCGCGACTGGCTACCACTATTCCGCGTTCCGACTCCGTCACGCGAGCAATGTACGGAGACGCGCGGGCACATCCAAGCTCGATATGCAAAGGCGTCGCGGCGGAACGCTCACGGGGCCGGCGCTGGGTTCAAGACTTAAATTGCCTTTGAGAGTCCGATTGTGTATTTTGCAAGGTTGATGCGAAAACAGGGTATAATCCGGCTATGAAAAACCTGCTGACCACGGTATTTGGGACCAAACACGAACGCGACGCCAAACGGCTCACCCCGTATATCGGGGAGATAAACCGTTATTTCGAGGAGTACCAGAAACTTAGCGACGACGAGCTGAAAGGCAAGAGCGACGAATTCAAGCAGCGCCTGGCCGCCGGCGAGACGCTCGACGACATCATGCCCGAGGCCTTCGCCGTCGTCAAGGATACCTGCCGCCGTCTGTTGGGCAGCACGTGGGACGTGGTCGGCATCCCCACCGAGTGGAACATGGTGCCGTTTGACGTCCAGTTGCTCGGCGCCATCGCCCTGCACCAGGGAAAGATCGCGGAAATGGCCACCGGTGAAGGCAAAACGCTGGTGGCGACTATGCCGACCTACCTCAACGCGCTTGCCGGCAAAGGCGTGCACCTGGTCACGGTCAACGATTACCTTGCCCGCCGTGACCGCGAGTGGATGGGCAGGATTTACGAGTTTCTCGGCCTGACGGTGGGGGTCATCCAGAACCAGATGACGAACGCCGAACGCCGCGAAATGTACGAGTGTGACATCGCCTTCGGAACCGCCAACGAGTTCGGCTTCGACTACCTGCGCGACAACATGGCCCAGCGCGCCGAGGACCGCGTGCACCGCAATTTCTTCTACGCTATTATCGACGAGGTGGATTCGATTCTCGTAGACGAGGCGCGCACCCCCCTTATCATCTCCGGCCAGGTCGAGTCCAGCACGCACGACCGCTATCGCGAAATGCGGCCCATCGTCGAGACTCTCGTGCGCAAGCAGGTGACGCTTGTCAGCGACATGATGACGAAGGTTGAGCAACTGCTGGAAGGCGGCCGGTCCGAGGACGAATTCGAGGCCGGGTCATTGCTGCTGGCGGTCAACCGGGGCGCCCCCAAGAACAAGCGGCTCCTGAAAACGCTCAAAGAGACGGGCATGAAGCGGCTGATGACCGACGTTGAGTCGGCCTACATGCGCGACAAGAAGTTGCACCAGATCGACGACCGCCTTTACTACTTCATCGACGAACGCGAACACACCATCGCCCTTACCGACCTGGGCAGCTCCCAGTTCTCCAAGGAAGAACAGAAGCTGTTCGAAATCCCCGACCTGGCCACCATGCTCTCGGAACTGGAAGGGGATGAATCCCTGACCGCCGAGGACCGGCAGCGCCAAACGGACGAGATCTACCGGGTCCACGCCGAGAGATCTGAAAAGGTGCACGCCATCAACCAGCTGCTGCGGGCCTATTCGCTCTACGAGAAGGACGTCGAGTACGTTCTTCAGGACGGCAAGGTGATGATTGTCGACGAGTTCACGGGGCGCATTCTGGCCGGTCGGCGGTACTCCGACGGGCTCCACCAGGCCATCGAGGCCAAGGAAGGCGTCCGCATCGAGGCCGAAAGCCAGACCCTGGCCACCATCACGCTGCAGAACTACTTCCGCATGTACGAGAAGCTGGCCGGCATGACCGGCACGGCCGAGACCGAAGCCTCGGAATTCTGGGATATCTACAAGCTCGACGTCATGGTGATCCCGACCAACGTGCCGGTGGTCCGGACGGACGTGGAGGATCAGATCTACCGCACCCGGCGTGAAAAATACAACGCCATTATCAATGAAATCGTCGAGAATTATCGCCGCGGCAGGCCCGTGCTCGTCGGCACGGTCTCAGTCGAGGTTTCCGAGACGCTTTCGCGCATGCTCAAGCGCACCGGCATCAACCACAACGTGCTCAACGCCAAACAGCATCAGGGCGAGGCGGAAATCGTGGCCTACGCCGGCGAACCCGGCGCCGTGACCATCGCCACCAACATGGCCGGGCGAGGCACCGACATCAAGCTCGGAGCCGGCGTCATCGACGTCGGCGGCCTCCACATCGTCGGCACCGAACGCCACGAGTCCCGCCGCATCGACCGGCAGTTGCGCGGCCGCTCCGGACGACAGGGCGACCCCGGCTCGTCGATCTTCTTCCTCTCCCTCGAGGACGACCTCATGCGCCTGTTCGGCGGCGAACGGCTCGGCAGGATCATGGACAGACTCGGCGTCCAGGACGGTGAAGTCATCACCCACCGCATGGTAACACGGGCTATCGAACGGGCGCAGAAAAAAGTCGAACTGCAGAACTTCGCCATCCGCAAACACACCCTTGACTACGACGACGTGATGAACGTCCAGCGCAGGTGGATCTACGAGCGGCGGCTCTCCGCCCTGGAGCGCGAGTCCATCAAGGACGAGGTGCTCGAGTTGATCGACGAGGTCCTGGACCGGCTGATCGACGAGTTCTGCGCCGAAAGCGAGTACCCGGAAAACTGGAACCTCAACGGGTTCACCGACGAACTCCGCAAGGTCTTCCTGCTGAACCTGCGCTTCCGGGAAGAAGACGTCCCCGGCCTGAAGGTCGACAAGCTGCGCGAAAACGTCAGGCAGGCCGTCATGATGATCTACACGCAGAAGGAGACCGCTTACGGTGACGAGATCATGCGCCAGCTCGAGCGCTACGCCGTTCTCTCCACCATCGACCGTCACTGGCGCGACCACCTGGCCGAGATGGATGAGCTGCGCGCCGGCATCGGCCTGCGCGCCTACCACGGCGCCATGGGCAAACCGATCGACATCTACAAGCGCGAGGCCTTCGGCATGTTTCAGTCGATGGTCGCGACCATCGACAAAGAGATCGTCAATCTCGTCTTCAAACTCCAGGTAAACGTCCCGGAACCTTCCCGCGCCGAGCGGCGCCGTGAAGGCGACATGGTGGCCTCGCACGCCGACACCACCGGCATGGGCATCCAGTCGGCCGTTCAGGCGCCCGAGGGAATGCCCCAGGCGGCGGGACCGAACCCGATGGCCGAGGCCTCACAGGCCGGCCGCCAGATCCGGACAGTCAGACGCGCCAGCGCCAAGGTCGGCCGAAACGACCCCTGCCCCTGCGGCTCCGGCAAGAAATACAAAAAATGCCATGGGAAGGAAACGTAGAACGGACGTTGGCGGAAAAAGCAGCAGCCCTCTATTCCAGCACTTCAAACACTTCCGGAAGCGTCTCGATCATGTCGCCGGGGATCATTGAGCGGGGCGTGACTATATCCGCAGCGAAATCACCGGCCAGGCCGTGCACGTAAACCCCGGCCACGGCCGCATCCAGCGGGTCCATACCCTGCGCCAGAAACGAACCGATTATCCCTGAGAGCACGTCACCCGACCCGCCGCTGGCCATGCCGTGGTTTCCGGTCGGATTCAGGTAGCAGCACTCGCCCGGTGCCGCGACCAGCGTGGGTGAACCTTTCAGCACGAGCACGACGTCCAGTTCCGTCGCCACCGTGCGCACAAGCTCGGCCCGCTCCTGGATATCCTCAGGCACAGTGCTTCCGACAAGCCGCGCGAACTCGCCCGGATGCGGCGTCAGCACGGGCATGGACGGGCACTCTTTGATCGCTTCGGTGTGACCCGCCAGTGCGTTCAGCCCATCAGCGTCGATTATGGCCGGTTTGTCGAGCTTGGCCACGAGGCGCCGGATAAGTTCAAACGTCTGGTGGTTCCGGCCGATGCCCGGACCGATGACCACGGCGTCGTTCTCATCGAGCAGCTTGCGTATCTCGCCGAGTCCGCGCAGGGCGAGTTTCCCGCGGCGGGCAACGTCGGGCAGCGGATGCGTCATCGCCTCGGTGAGCTTGACGGCCAGGACCGGCTGGACACTCTGCGGGCAGCCGACTTTGACCAGGCCGCATCCGGCTCTCAGGGCGCTCAGCGCCGCCATGGAAGCCGCTCCGGTCATGCCGGTCGATCCGGCCAGGACCAGCAACCGCCCGAAATCCCCCTTGTGGCCGTCGGGCTTGCGCACCGGCAACCGCTCCGTGACCCATTCCTCGGTGATCAACTCGTTGTTCAAGTCAAAGCCGTCGATAACGTCGTCGGGAACCCCGATCGGTATCACCTTCACTCGACCGGCCAGTTCTCGCCCGGGCGAGACGTACAGGCCGTACTTGGGCAGGGCCAGCGTGAAGGTATAATCGGCCTGAACCACCGCTCCCTCGTACCGGCCGGTATCGGCGTTCAGACCCGAGGGGAGGTCGACGGCAATTATTTGGGCGTCCTGCCGGTTGATATACTCAATGATATCGGCGGCCAGCCCTTGCGGTTCCCCGGTGAAACCGGTGCCGAAAACGGCATCGATGACGAAGTCGCAGGCCGTATCCTCCGGCAGATCACCGGCCGTCCTCAGTTCGTGGAGGTCGACATCGGCACCGGCGGCGCGGTCGAAGTTCAGCCGGGCATCCTCGGAAAGACTTTGAATCGGCCCGATGAAGTAGACGTCAGCGTGCACGCCGGCCTGGTGCAGGTAGCGCGCCACCACGAAGCCGTCCCCGCCGTTGTTCCCTTTGCCGCACAGAACCGCGACGCTGCTCTGCGAGGGGCTGGTGATGACTTCGTCGAGGATGGCGATAGCGATGCCCCGGCCGGCGTTCTCCATTAGTTGCTCGCCGGGGATCTTGCGGTTGTCGATGCTCTCGCGGTCAACCTGCCGCATCTGGGCCGATGTGACCAGCTTCATGAAGGAAACCTGCCAGTTATGCCTTGCATTTCTCGGCCGGCGCCGCGCTCCTGCGGCGACCGTCTTTCACGGGCTTTTCGAGAGCAAATCTAATGGCGGAAATAACGTCCGTAAAGAACTTAAACTTGATCTTCTTCCTGACTTCCGGCGGGACCTCGGTGATGTCCTTACGGTTGTCAGCCGGCAGGACAACGGTCTTGACGCCGAGACGCACCGCCGAGAGCAGCTTCTCCTTCAATCCGCCGACCGGCAGCATCTCGCCGCGCAGGGTGATCTCACCGGTCATGGCCATGCAGGATTTCACCGGACACCCGGTCAGAAGCGAGGCCAGGGCAACGGCTATGGTGATTCCTGCAGAAGGCCCGTCCTTCGGCGTGGCTCCCATCGGGACGTGTATATGGATGTCTCTTTGCTCGAACACCGAGCCGGGGATTTTCAGTTCGCTGCTGTTGGATCGGACGAACGACAGGGCCGCCTGTGCCGATTCCTTCATGACGTCGCCGAGCTGCCCGGTCAGCGTCAGGCGATCCTTGCCGGGCATCGAGGTCACCTCGACAAACAGCAACTCGCCTCCGGCCGAGGTGTAGGCCAGCCCGGGGACGACGCCGACTCGCGGCTGGCGGCTGAGAGTTTCGCGCGTAAACCGCTTCGGCCCCAGCATCCTCGCAAGGTCCCGGGCTTCGACCTTAACCCTCTGGCGACGGCCGCCGGCCACCTTGCGGGCCACTTTCCGCGTCACGGACGCGATTTCCCGTTCCAGGTTTCTCAGCCCGGCCTCCCGCGTGTAATCCTCGATCAGCGCCTTAAGGGCCGTCTCCCCGAAAAACAGATTGCTTTTCGTCAGCCCGTGGTTCTCAAGCTGTTTGGGGACCAGGAATTTCTTGGCGATGGCCAGTTTTTCCATGTCGGTGTAGCCGGGCAGCCTGATCAACTCCATGCGGTCGCGCAGGACGTGTGATATCGGTTCCGTCCAGTTGGCGGTCGTAATAAACATCACCCGGGACAGGTCAAACGGCAGGTCGAGATAGAGGTCACTGAAGGAATCGTTCTGCTCGGGATCGAGCACCTCCAGGAGGGCCGAGGCCGGGTCGCCCCGAAAGTCCGACCCGATCTTGTCGACCTCGTCGAGCATAATGACGGGATTGTTCGACCCGCAGCGTTTGATGGACTGGATGATCCGGCCCGGCATGGAGCCGATGTACGTCCGGCGGTGACCACGAATCTCGGCCTCGTCGCGCATACCGCCCAGCGACACGCGTGCGAATTTGCGCCCCATGGCGCGTGCGATTGATTTCCCGAGCGACGTCTTGCCTACCCCGGGAGGACCGACAAAGCACAGGATCGGCCCCTTGATGTCTGATTTGAGCTTTCGCACGGCCAGGTGTTCGAGAATGCGCTCCTTGACCCGGGTAAGATTATAGTGATCCTCGTCAAGCACCTTCTTGGCCTTGTCGAGATCGAGAATGTCGTTTGTCGAAACGGACCACGGCAGGTTCACCAGCCAGTCCAGGTAGGTGCGGGCGACCGTATACTCGGCCGACGAAGGCGACATGTGTGAGAGGCGGTCAACCTCCCGATAGGCCGCCTGCTCAGCCACCTCGGGCATCTTGGCCTGCTTGATGCGGCGTTCGAACTCCTCGATCTCCGAGGACTCGTCGGTGTCGCCCAGTTCCCGCCTGATCGCCTTGAGTTGCTCGCGCAGGATATAGTCGCGCTGCGACTTGCCCAGTTCGCTGGCCGCCCGGGACTGAATCTTCTGCGACAGCTCGAGAACCTCGATCTCTTTCTTGACCGCATGGTACAGGCTCTCCAGCCGACCGGATACGTCAAGCTGTTCGAGAATCTCCTGTTTCTTCTCGATGGAGATATTCAGATTGGACGCCACCAGGTCGGCCAGCTTGGAGGGTGTGTCCTGGTTGACCGCCGAAACGTGGAACTCCTCGTTCAGGTACGGAGCCAGTTCAACCAGTTGCTTGACGTGATCGAGCAGGTTCCGCTGAAGCGCCTCGGTGCGCAGACTGTGGCCGCCGACCTCCTCCAGCGGCTCGACCTCAGCCATCAGGTGAGGCGCATCCGTGATGAATCGCACTATCCGTATACGCTCCAGTCCCTGAATCAGGAAGCGTACCGTACCGTCCGGAAAACGGAGCATTTTCAGGATGTTACCGGCGGTGCCGACCAGGTTCAGGTCCTCCGGACCGGGCGTTTCCACCGAGGCATCCTTCTGCAGGAACATTCCGATCCGGGAACCGCGCATCAGGGCTTCATCCACCAGGCGAGCCTGTTGCGCCTCCTGAATCATCAGGGGCACGACCAGGAACGGATAGACCACGGCTCCCCGGAGCGGGAGAACCGGCAGCACACGGGTCTCGACGGTTTCGTCTACTCCCGATTTCTCAAGAATATCAGTCAAAACACCCTCGTTACGTGACAATCGCTTTTGCAGTATCTATCGGCTGATCTGCTCAAAATTTGACCACCGGCAGGGTGTGGTCGCACACACATGCCGCCACTCGATCTAACGCGTGTCGGCCCCCGGAGTTGCGCGCCGTTCACACGTTAAAACGAAAGAAAATTACATCGCCGTCCTGAACCACGTATTCCTTACCCTCCAGGCGCATTTTACCGGCCGCCTTGAGCGTCTGCGGCGTCTTGTACTGCACAAAATCTTCGAACGGCACCACCTCGGCGCGAATAAAACCGCGTTCCATGTCCGAGTGAACCACACCAGCCGCCCGGTGAGCGATAGTCCCCTTCCTGACCGGCCAGGCACGCACCTCGGGACCGTCCACCGTCAAAAACGAGATAAGCCCCAGCAGCGAGTATGATTTCTGAATTACCTGCTGTACGGCCGGTGTCGCAATCCCCAGATCATTTAGGAAGGCCTGCCGTTCGGCATTCTCGAGGGCCGCCAGCTCCATCTCAATCTCGCCGCACAGCACGGCCAGGTCACGCCTGCCCGCAGCGGCGAAATGGCGATACTGCTCGAGTACTCGCTCGGTCTCGGGCAAGGATTGTTCGACTATGTTCAACACTATCAGTACCGGTTTACGGGTGAGGAACTGATATCCCCGCAGTATCCTGTCCTCATTATCAGCGAAATCCATCTCGATCAGAAGCCGTTCTTCCTCAAGCGCGGCCAGGCATCGGTGGAGCAGTTCCACGTGACGAGCTTCAGACTTGTCACCCGTAAGTTTGGCCTTGCGCTCGTGCTTGGCGATGATGCCTTCGACCAGGGCCTGATCGAGCAGGATCATTTCATCGATCAGATTCCGGATGTCCGTTTCCGGATTGGCGTCCGGGGAGAAGGCGTCCACCACCATGACAAAGGCTTCCATCTGGCGAAGGTCCTGGGTGATCTCCAGGTCGGTCGCCTGCTTGCCTTTGCCGGTGAAACCGGCGGCATCCAGAAACTCGATTTCGGCGGGCGTAACTCTCTGTGGCTGGACGATCTCGGCCAGTTTGCCCAGACGCTCGTCGGGCACCTTGATCACTGCCCGGTGTACGGCCTGTGAATAGTCTCCCACCGTCGCCTGCTGCCCTGACGCGGCGTTAAAGACGGTCGTCTTGCCGGACTGCGGCTTGCCGATAATCCCGAGTTTCATATCCACTTAATAGATAGGGGAATTCCCCGGCCGTCGCAAGGACGATGTTGGCCGGACCCGTATCCGGCAGGCGTCACAAAGGCCGGATCAACCAACCATAATCTCGAAGAACAGGCTGGAGCCGTCCACTTCGACAATCTGCGCCCGCAGGCCGAGCTGCCCGGCCAGTGACCTGAACCGGGCCGGCCGCACGGTTGTCGCCGTGAACCCGTCCTTGCAGACGATCTGGCCATCACCCGTTCGCTCCCGGTCAATCTCGCCCAGCAGCCCCGCCTCGGCCTGAAGCTCAAACCAGGCCAGGCGATCGGCCCAAAAGCTGTCCGCATAACTGGAGAAAAGGACCATCCCCCCGGGCCGGGTGACGCGAACGCACTCGCGGATGAGCGTTTCCCGGTCCACGTGAAAAGCTGAGATACCGTTCTGAATGCAGACCACGCAATCAAAGACGTCGTCGCGAAAAGCCATCCGGGCCGCATCCATGCAGGCCAGGTGACAATCGGGCAGGTCGGCAAGCATCTCCCTGCCGAGAAGCAGGCTGGAGAGCGAGGTGTCGATGCCGACCACCGTGGCCGCCCGGGACGCCAGGGCCGGCAGGATGCGCCCGTAACCGCACCCCGTCTCCAGTACCAGATGATCCTCGCGGAGGTAACCCAGCACGTGCTGTACTTCGGCTTCAAGGTATTGCCGGACCCGTGGCGGGGCGATCTCGTAGCAGCGTTTCAGCTGCATCGCCGCCAGCTTCTCGTCGTAGTAACCGCCGATACGCTCCTCCGTTGAGGACCATGCCCCGTCGGCCCCCGGATGCCGCCTACTTCGTGACCAGACCCCTGAGCACCTTCAGGTTCTCAATATCCTCTGCCAGGTCCTCCCCCTTCGGGGTTTCGAGAATCATGGGCACGTCCTTCAGGCGCTTGTCGTTGACGAAGTTGGCGAAGCCGTCCAGCCCGATATGCCCCTTGCCGATATCCTCGTGACGGTCCTTGCGGTCGCCGAACTTCCTCAGACTGTCGTTGGCGTGAATGATGCGCAGCCGATCCAGGCCGATCACCTCGTCGAACGTCTTCATGGTCTGACGGTAATCCTTCACCGTCGTGATCGGATACCCGGCGGAAAAGATGTGGCACGTGTCCAGACAAACGCCGATGCGGTCCTTGTCTTCCGTCTTGTCGATCAGGTAGGCCAGTTGCTCGAAGGTGTACCCGAGATTGCTGCCCTGCCCGGCCGTCGTCTCCATCAGCAGCGTGCAAGTGTTCTGCGGAAGGTCATCGAAGAGCCGGTTGACGTTCCGGGCGATCTGGTCAAGCCCGGCCTGCTCACCGGACCCGACGTGCGAACCCGGGTGCATGACCAGGTTCGGAATTTTGAGCACCTCGCAGCGTTCCAACTCTTCCCTGAGGGACAGGTACGATTTCTCGTTCAGGGCTTTGTCCGGCGAGGCGATGTTTATCAGGTAGCTGGTATGCGAGACTGAAACGGTAACCCCGGTCTCCTCGATCAGCCGGAAGTACTCATCCAGCTCTTCTTTTCCCAGTTTCCTGGCCCGCCACTGGTTGTTGGACTTGTTGAACATCTGAATCGTGTCACAGGTGGCTTGCCGCCCCCGCACGATGGCGTTGAACACGCCCCCCTCTATCGATTCATGTGCTCCGAACTGCATGGTACCTCTGTCAGATTTGAATTCGTGGCTACCCTCGTCATAATAACCCGGTCCCCCGCCGAGCACAAAGGAGAAATCAGCACGCGAGTTCTCGTACTTCCACGTCCCGAATAGCGATGTGGCAGCGTCCCCGGCCCGCCGACGAGTCGTCCGCCCGGTTCGGTTGCTACTTGAGATTCAGTGACAGGATCTTTAGCTCCGTCATGTCCTCAATGGTGTACCGGATGCCCTCGCGGCCCAGGCCGGAATCCTTGACGCCCCCGTAAGGCTGGTGATCGGCTCGGAAGGTGGGGATATCATTGATGACCACCCCCCCGACCTCCGTGTACTTGAAGGCGTAAAAGGCGTCTTTGAGGCGGTTGGTAAAAATCCCCGCCTGCAGGCCGTAAGACGAATTGTTCACTTCGTCGATAACGGCCTTGAAATCCCGGTACTTCAGCAGCACCGCCAGCGGTGCGAACACCTCTTTCGAGCACACCCCCATGTCGGGTCTGACGTTTCCGAGCAAAGTCGGCTGCATGCTGCTGCCTTTGGCCTTGCCGCCGGCCAGCACGGTCGCTCCCTGGGCGACCGCCTCGTCTATCATGGCCAGGGTGTTTTGCACCGCTTTGGCGTCGATCATGGTGCCGATGTCGGTCTCGGGATCAAGAGGATCGCCCACCTTGAGCTTCCTGAGCCTGGTCACAAAGGTCTTGACGAACCTGTCGTAAACGTCCTCGTGCAGGAAAATCCGCTGCACGGATATGCAGGATTGCCCCGCCGAAGCAAACGCGCCGTAAAGAATGCGCGTGGCGGCGTACTCCAGGTCGGCGTCGTCGGCCACGACCACCCCGGCGTTCCCGCCGAGTTCCAGCACCACCGGCTTCTTGCCGCTGCGGGCCTTGATCCACCAGCCTACATCCATCGAGCCGGTAAAGGTGATGAGCTTGACGCGGTCGTCTTCCAGAAGGGGTGACGATTCACTCGCGGAGCCGGGCAGAATCGACACCGCCCCCTTGGGCAGATCGGTCCGGTCGATAAGTTCGGCCAGCATGAGCGCCACGATCGGCGTTGCCGAGGCCGGCTTGATGACGATCGTATTGCCCGAGGCAATGGCCGGTCCGACCTTGTGGGCTACCAGGTTCAGCGGAAAGTTGAACGGCGATATGCCGGCGATGACCCCTCGTGGAAACCGCCGCACCAGGCCCAGGCGCGTCTCGGAACCCGGCGACCAGTCCAGATCCATGATATCGCCGCCGATACGCTTGGCCTCCTCGGCCGAAGCGCGGAAGACGCCGACCGAACGCATTACCTCGCCGCGCGAATCACGATAGGCCTTGCCAAGCTCCCGGCACATCATCGCGGCGAACTTGTCGACGTTCTTCTCCAGCCCGGCGGCGATGCCGAGAAGCGCCTCCTCACGCTTGTATGCCGGCAACTCGCGGGTAAGAGCAAAAGTCTCGTGCGCAATACCGATTGCCTTCGTATAATCCGCTTTGGATGCGGCCGCAACGGTACCCACAGGCGAGTTGTCGTACGGATTGATGACCGTGATTCGGTTCTTGCGGTCTACCCACCTGCCGCCCAGGTACATCTTATAGTGCTTTGCCATCATCTAACTCCGAAGTATGAACGTGCTATATCGGACAGACCAGCGATCCGAGTCGCTCGGTCAGTTTTTACGTTCTCCGTGTAGTCCACCGGGCAGCTGTTTCCACTTGATAAGGTCGGTTGGTCGCTAAACGACGACCCAGTGCGATAATACAATGGAGCCCCGGTCGGACCAAGGGAAAAGGGACCGGTCGCACGGCGATCCGACGCCTTCCCCGGACCCGCCGGAACCCGTCGACATATGGGGGCTTCCCCACAGGTGTAGCGAACGGTCGATGAAAGAGCGGCCCTAACCTTTCGGCGGGGCTGGCCAGCCGCCGCTGAGGGCTTCTCCGCGGTGGTCGGCGATCGAGCCTAACTTCCTGCCGCACAGCCGGTTATCACTATTGTCTACCAATCCTGCCGATTTTCTGCGGCACGGCAGACCGTTTACATTCATCCAGCCCGGAAAAGAGGATATGAGCCTATGAAAACGACGGTCCTTAAAAGTCAGCGCGGCGTTACTTTGCTCGAAGTTCTCATTGCCATGATAATCCTGAGCTTTGCGCTACTGCTGCTTCTGAACATGGCCATGGTCGCTCTGGACGGCAACGACTGGTCCAACAAAACCACCATAGCCACCCAGTTGCTCCAGGAGAAACTCGAACAACTGCGCAGCATCAAGGACAGTAGCCTGACCGACGGCAGTGACACGGCGCAGGGCTTCGTTCGCAACTGGACGGTCAGCAACGCCGGAACCCACCTTAGAGAAGTACGCGTGCAGATCCACTGGGAAGACATCCGGGCGCAGCAGCACGTCAACTCCATGACGACGAAAATCAGAACCGACTCGGTATAGGTGACGCCATGAAAAGATTGTACAGAATCCCGCTCGAGCGACGGGGGGCGGCGCTCCTCGAGATGCTCATCGCTCTGGCCATCACGGGCGTTGTCACGATGGCCATTATGAAGCTGTACCTGACACAGCACGAGAATTACCTGACCCAGGATGACATCACCACGATCCAGCAAAACGCACGGGCCTCGATCGACGAACTGACACGGCAGATCCGCATGGCCGGCAATGAGCTACCGGCCGGGCTGAAAGCTATCACGGCGGCCAACACCAACCCCGACACGATCACGATCTCGTACAAGGCCGGCAACTGCGACACCTATCTCGCCTCCGCGATGCCGCTGCCGTCCGCCGAGCTCAAGACCGCCGTCGGTCTTGACATAACGTGTTTTCACGACGGCCAGTGGGTCTACATCTATGACCCCGACTCCGGCGGCGGCGAATGGTTCGAAATTACCGAAGTCCAGGGCCCGGCATACCATATTCAGCATAATACGATGGCCCTCTCCAGGGCTTACGATGCCAACGCCATCCTGCTGGCGCTCACGCAGATGAAATTCTTCATTGACAACACCACCGATCCCGATCACCCGTGCCTGATGGTGCAGCCGATCGGGCATAACCCGCAGGTGTACGCCGAGGACGTCGTCGACCTGCAGTTCAGGTATCGGCTGGCCAACGGCATGCTCGTCGATGAGCCGATACTGGTCAACGATATACATGAGGTCATTATCACCGTAACGGCCAGGTCTGATGATCCGGACCCGGATAAGCCGGGCGACCCGTATCGAACGAGGCTGTATACTTCGTCCGTGAGCCTGAGAAACCTCGGAGTGTAACACCGGACAGTGCAGCCGGAGGCAACTGACCCGGCGCGAGAGATACTATGAAGGCAGAAGTGAACAATCACAACGGCATGAGGGGCGCGACGCTGCTCGAGGCGCTGATCGCCCTGGCCATAACCGGAATCGTCACCATGGCCATCATGAAGCTGTATTTGACGCAGCACGAGAACTATCTCGTGCAGGACAACATTACTACCATACAGCAGAACGCCCGGGCCTCAATCGACGAACTGACGCGCCATATCCGCATGGCCGGCCACGGCATGCCGGCAAGCCTGGAATCCGTCGTCGCGGCCAATTCCAACCCGGACACCATTACCGTCCGCTACGTCGCCTCCGGCTGTGCCACCCGCCTGTCCGAGGCCATGCCGCAGCCGTCCTCCGAACTGAAGTGCGCCGGGGACGTCTCCTGCTTCTTCGACGGCCAGTGGGTGTATATGTTCGACCCCGATTTCGGAGGCGGTGAATGGTTCCAGCTGACCGAGGTACAGACCGGATCACTGCACCTTCAGCACAACACCATGGTGCTTTCCAGGGCGTACGGGGCCAACTCCGTCGTCCTGGACATGAATGAAGTGAAGTTCTTCGTCGACCAGACTACGGATCCGGACCACCCCGACCTGATGATTCAGCACGGGAACCAGAGCCCTCAGGTGTATGCCGAGAATATCGCCGATTTGCAGTTTACATACCGGCTGAGCAACGGAGTGGTCGTGATGACACCGCTGCTGTCAAAACACATCCGCGAGGTCATCATTTCAGTTACGGCCCGATCCGATCAGCCTAACCAGGATAACGCTCAAGACCCCTACCGGACCAGAACCTACACCTCGTCCGTCAACCTTCGAAACGTCGGGGTATAAAGGCAGGTGAAGACAATGAAATCGACTCGTTTGTGTTCGCAGCGTGGGTTTGCCACTCTGATTGCGCTGATCATGGTAGGCATGCTGACTCTGATCGGGCTCGCGGCCCTGTCGACGTCCGATGACGAGGTACAGGTCGCCAGCAACGAAATGCAGGAGATGCGCGCGTTCTACGCGGCCGAGACCGGCCTGGAGTGCGCCGCCGCCAACCTGCAGTCTCAGTATGAAACCACCGGGGTTCCGCCGACGACCATGCCGTCCGGAACGGACTCGGTAAACCACTGCCGAGTGACTTATATGACGGTGGACGACGGACCCGCCGCCCAGCGAAGGCTCGGGACGGGCTCCCTGGCCGGCCTGCACGCCCTCGTCAAGTCCTTTACCGTCAACTCGGTCGCCAGCAGCGCCATCGAGCGCGCCAAGCTCATCATGACCCAGTCGTTCGAAACGGCCCTCGTGCCCATCTTTCAGTTCGCCGTCTTCTACGGCAATGACCTGGAGATCGCTCCCGGACCCGACATGTCGCTGATCGGCCGCGTGCATTGCAACGGAGACATGTATCTTCAGGCCAACTCGCTTCTCCGGATGGACAGCTACGTTACCGCATCGGGGAATATACTCCACGGTCGAAAAGGACCGGGCGCAGTGGGCACCGGCGACGTACAGGTCAAGGATGCCTACGGTAACTACGTTTCCATGCAGGAGGGAGCGGGCTGGCTGGAATCGAGCGACGCACACTGGTACGACTCTTCCGTGGCCCGCTGGCAGGGCCGGGTTCAGGACGCGGCCCATGGGCAGACCGACCTGAACCTTCCGTTGAGCACCACCGGCGGTGACCCGCATAAGATCATCGAACCGGGCGGCAGCAACCCGGACTCGTACGAGCACAAGGCAAGCCTGAAAGTTATTGACAACAAAGCCTTTCAGTACCTTGCCGGCCTCTGGGTGGACGTGACGGCTGACATGACCTCCAAGGGGATTATCACGTTCACCAGTGACGCCTTTTATGACCAGCGCGAGGCCTCGTGGGTCGACGCCACCGAACTGGACATACAGAAGCTGTACGCCGAGGGTTACGCTCCGGCCAACGGTGTCATCTATTGCTCGGAGAAGATCACCGGCACCAACGACTTCCCCGCCCTGCGGATTCAGAACGGGTCGCAACTGGGCGCCGGCCTGACGATTGCCTCGGAGAATCCCGTCTACACGGAGGGGGATTTCAACTCGGTCAGCAAGCAACCCGCGGCTATTATGGGCGATGCCGTTACGTTTCTCTCCGGGTCGTGGGCGGATGGCCTGAGCACAGGCTCAAAGGACGCCCGAGTGGCGGTGAGTACAACCGTCAACGCCTCGATCATGACGGGGAACGTGGAAACCACGGCCTCCGACTACAGCGGCGGTTTCGAGAACCTTCCGCGCTTTCTGGAAACCTGGACGGGCACGGCCTTCAACTGGTCGGGATCAATGGTCAACCTGTGGACGTCGGCACAGGCCGACGGCCTCTGGAACGGCACCTACTACTCACCACCGATCCGTAACTGGAGCTACGACACCGACCTTGACAACCCGGCCAATATGCCGCCGGAAACTCCGGCCGTGAGAGTGTTCCAACGCACCGGCTGGCAGCAGAAATATGTCGGCTTCGACGGTTGAGGATTCAGAAACCCGCCGGAAACGGCGGGTTTTTTTTGCCCGCTATACGGCCGGTCACTCTATCTCAATGTCAAACGGCATCCTGGCCAGAAGGTACTCGCCGCCGGAGACCATCTCCAGGTCTCTCGTCAATGTCTCTGCGGGTGAACGCAGGCCGAAGAACTCGACCAGTCTCCTGAGCAAAGAGCCGCCGGGCAGGGTGAACAGCGGCCGTATCCGCGGGTAAATGGCTATCCGGTAGTCGGACAGGCCGAGCCTCTCGGCGGCATACTCCAGAGACTCATGCAGGCCGCCAAGTTCGTCGACCAACCCGTTGGCCAGCGCCTCCCGACCGGTCCAGACCAGGCCGCGAGCGATGACGTCCGCCGAGTCAATGGCCAGGCGACGGTTCTCTGCGACCAACTCCAGGAAATGATCGTAGAACGCACTCAGGTGCGAACGAAACCTGACTCGCTCTTCTTCCGTAAACGGGCGTGTCGTGCTCAGCATCCCGGCGAATTTCCCCCTTGTATACAGTTCCCGGCCAAGGGCGATCTTCTCGTACAACCGGCTGAAGTCCGCCTTGCCGCCATAGATACCGATCGAACCGGTGATGGTCGCGGGGTTGGCGAAAATGCGGTCGGCTGACATGCTGGCATAATAGGCGCCGGACGCACCAACGTTGCTCATGGACACGAACAGCGGCTTGTCCTCTGCCGCACGCCCGGCCTCAAACAGGATAGCATCACTGGCCAGGGCCGAGCCGCCCGGCGAGTTCAGGCGAAAGACGATGGCCCTAGCGTCACGGTTGCCACGGGCACTCGTGAAGGCCTTCTTCATCTTTGCCGGGGTTATGTCCCGGGGCACTCCCAGCGGGGAAGTATCACCGGCATCCGAGGAAATCTCACCCTCCGCCACCACCAGTGCCAGAACCGGAACCGGCTCCCAGCCGTCGTTCATCACCGTGTCGGCCACGTAACCTCGAAACGAGACAGCCGGCACGGGATGCAGGTAGTTCGCCGCCAGGTCCTCCCGGTAGCTCAGCCCGTCCACCAGGCCGTACTGCAGCGCCTCAGCCGATGTAAACGGTCCGTTGTCTATGATCCGTCTCACCGAATCGGGAGTCAGGCCGCGACCGAGGGCGATGGCCTCAACCAACTGCTCGTACAGATCATCCAGCAGGCGGTTGACCTGCTGACGGTTCTCCGGGCTCGAGGCCGAACCAGCGTACCGTTCAGCGGCTGTCTTGTATTCACCCACTTTCAGCAACTCGACGGAAACGCCAAGCTTGTCCAGGGTGCCGGCATAAAAAGTCAACTCCGCCCTGAGACCGACCAGATGCAGCCGGCTCACCGGCGGGATGAGTATCTGATTCGCCGCCGAGGCCACGTAGTACCCGATGTTGTTCGGTGAGGTTACATGGCAGACTACGCGCTTGCCCCTCGACCTGAAGAACGACAGCGCGCGGCGGAGCTCCTGCGCCTGACCAAAGCCGACTGCCAGGCCGCGGAGGGCGATGACGAACTCGCCGACGGACGGGTCGTCAGCCGCCCGGTATATGGTCGTGATCAGTTGTGCGAAGGCGATTTCCTTCCGTCCAAAGACGGGCCGAGGGGGGTTCTCGGCGGGCCGACCGGCCACGCCCAGGAAAAGCCGTCGCCGGGGTTCCGGAATCAGCGACGGCTGGCGATGCTGGACCAGCCCGAGGATGGCCGTGGTGCGACCGCCGTGGCCGCGATTGTCAAAACGGCTCCTCTGAGCCACAAAATACTTGAGCAGATTGGCCCGAAACCCGAACTGGAAGTTCCTGTCGGAATCCGCCGCGGCGTTGAGGTACAGTCCCGGGATCGGCGTGTACTCGGCGTGATACACGTAATCGGCGTTGCCCAGGCGCGTTCCGGTCGAGAGCGTAAGGTCGACCGCAGCCGTCAGCTTGGGGCCGAACGGCCGATACGCAACTGAGTACCGCTGCTCGATCTCGGTGCGCGATCCGGCCACTCTGCCCCGGTTGAGGTTGGAAAGGACCGCGCCAAAGGCAAACGGCCCCCGCGCCAGGCCAACAACGCCGACGTTCCACAGATGCCGGTTGTTGTAATAGTCGGGACCACCCGTGAAGTACCGGTACGAGACCCCCAGATGCACGCGCTGGCCGATGGGCACACCGCCGGAGAAGATCCACTCCCTGACGTCGCTGCCCGAAGGGTTGTAGACGGTGCGGTAGGCGACCGCCAGTCCGTCACGGCTGAGACATGTCCCCCAACTCCGGCCGTAGCGGCCTTCGTGGTAGTCGGCCATCAGCAGCAGGCTGGAGGAACGGTACCGGCCCAAAGCCCCTGGATTCACCCACGCCGCTTCCGCACCGAACACCGACGCCGCCGGCTGGTAATAGAACACACCGTCCAGGGCCATTATGCGATCGACTTTTTCCGGCGGCAATGGTGCCGTCGCCAGCAAAACCAGCGACGTCAGCACCTGAACCGCCGCTCCCGCCAGCATGTGCATGCCTACTCTCCCTTGACGCCTCTGATGTAAATGTTACCCTGTCCCCGTATCGAACTGCTGATTTCAACCCGGCCGTCGCCCGAGAGCAGGTTAAGCCGATTGCGCTGTACCAGGTCAGTGGTGAAGGGAAAGCTGGTGGCCTCAATCACACCGTCTTCACCAACGGCGAGCGAAAGAAAGGCCTGGAGCGTATCCGGTATCGTAATCTCGATGTCTTCATGACGATTGTTGACAACGAGCTGGCCGGAGGGCATGTCGACAATGTCGAGGATAATGGGGCCTGAAGATCCGCGTATGAAGTTACCCGTGCCGCGAGGCTGGAAGTCAGAGACGCTGATGCGGCCGTACCGGTTCCTGACGTTGATCGACCCCCTGAAGCCGACGATCTTGATGTCCCCGCCGTCGTTGCGGAATTTCGCCTGTGCCCCTTCCCCCACGATATCGTTCGCCTGGAGCAGGGAGTTGGTTGTGGCCACACTTACAAAGCCGGTGATGCGCTCGACGTTTACGCGACGGTTGGCGGTGGACAACTCCAACCGTTCCGTCACGTCGGAGATATCCATCCTCCCCAGAGATGACAGCACCACGAAACCTTTGAACGGGCCCCGCGCCGTGATGTCGAAGTAGCTAGCCTCCACCTCGACGAAACAGCGCTTCGGCAGGGCGACCTCCATCTCTACGATGCCCGACTCATACTGGGGGTGCCACGGCGCCGGGTTGGGTGACCGCATATCCAGCCGGATTTGATTCGGTAACTGGTCAAGCGAGACCGAGATGAGATCAATGTAGTCCATGGCCTTGGAGCGGGTATCCGTTTTAGCCTGTATCGTATACCTGATGACAACCTCGTCCTGCTCCGCCGCCTTAAGGACAATCGAGCCGCTCAAATGCACCGCCGATCGCACCAGCAGCCGGTCATCCGGCCCCATCGGCGCCCGCGTCGTTAACTCTCTCGTAGCATAAAGCCCCTTGCTTTTCTCGACGACTTCCTGGGCCGCCCCCCGGTCGGCCGCCAACAGCCCGATCAAAGCGACAAGGCTGAAGATTCCTGCAATACGCACTGCTGTCTCACTGCCAGACATCATACACCTGCTTCATTACTATCGACCCGGCCACGGCCGCGTTTAACGATTCCACCGCCGTCGAATGGCTGACGCGCCACAACAGGTCGGAATGCCCCAGGGTATCCGCTGACAAACCCTCGGCTTCCGACCCGACAGCGACAATGAACCTGCGATGTTTCACCGCCGATTCCAACTTTTTGAACTCCCCACAACCCTGTTGTGCCGTGCCTATCAACGTAAACCGCCCCGCTCGCATCAGCGCCCACACCTCGTCCGGCGAAAGGCGCATCACGGGAAGGCCAAAAATCGCGCCCGCCGAAGCCCGTACCACCTTCGGAGCGTACGCTTCAGCCGAGGCCCCGGCCAGAAGCAACAACTCGAACTTGAAAGCCAGGGCTGAACGCATCAGGGTGCCGAGGTTGCCAGGGTCGGACAGGCCTTCGACCAGTAGAATCCTACGAGGATACGGCCTCTGAAGTTGTGCGTATCCTTGCTCAGGCAGATCAAAAACGCCGAGAACACCCTGTGGGGCCCGCGTCGCCGCAGCCGATTGCATCTCCCGGGCGGACAGTATCACGGTGGGCACGCCCACCGAAGCGAAATCGTCGACCAGCCGCCTTGCTCTCTCGGAGAGCAGAGCGGGAGCATAGTACAGTGTCCGCGGCCGGAACCGGTGCCGCAACGCCTCTTCCAGCAGCCTGACCCCGTCGGCGGCAAACAGTCGGTTTTCGGCCCGTCCCTTCCTGGTGCCGAGCGATTTCAGATTTTTTAATTCCGCTCGCGTGATGGACACGTTTTATTTCCCGTGCGTGACGACGAGCACAATGAATTTACGGTCAGGCTGATTTGGCAAGTGAAATCTGTCGCTGGCAGGCTCCTTTTAGTCTTACTGCTTGCGGTTTGCGGACCCGCCGCCGCCGAGCGGATCGTCATCGGCGGTCTGCACGGTACCGATCTCCATTCTGACAGCGAACCTTTGAGCATCAAACTGGCTCTCTCGGGCGGCGGGGCTCGCGGGCTCGCGGCCGTCGGTATACTGCGAGCCTTCGAGCAGCGCAACATCTGCATAACCGCCATAGCCGGGACATCCATTGGCGGCATTGTCGGCGGCCTGTACGCCTGTGGCTACAGTTCGGCCGCGCTCACCGAGGAAATCGGCAAGATCGATTTCGGGTCGCTGCTCAGCAACGAACCCAATCGTACGTCCATGTTTCTCACCAAGCGTCAGGGCCGGGAGCACCATATCCTGGCCGTGCGCTTTGACGGTTTTACCCCGTACATCCCCAGAGGCCTGACAACGGGGCAGGAAGTCACCACCCTGCTGACCTCGTTGACCAACAGAGCGAGTTACGTGGCCGGGAATGACTTCGGCCGCTTCCCCATACCCTTTAAAACGATTGCCACCGACGTTGTCAGCGGCCAGGAGGTAGTCCTGGACAGCGGGTCCGTCATCAATGCGATGCGGGCCACCATGGCGTTTCCCCTGGCCTTCACCGGCGTCGAGCAGGGACCGCGTCTCCTGATGGATGGGGGCATGGTGACACCGGTGCCGGTTGACATCGTCCGCCGCATGGGTGACACATCGGCGCTGGTCGTGGCCGTGAACACGACCACTCCGCTGGTGGCCAGGGAAGAACTCGTGACCCCGGTCGATATCGCCGGCCAGGTGACGACGATCATGACCGCCGATAAACTGGCCGACCAGCTCAGTCGCGCTGATATCGTCATCGAGCCCTGCCCCGACGAGTTCACGACCATGGACTTCAAGCATCGGGATTCCCTCATCGAGCTTGGGTATCGGGCCGGCCTCGAGGCCGCGGACAGCATTGCAATCCTGCTGCACCGCCGCCGCGACACGCTGTCGCGACGGATAGACGAGGTCCAGGTCGCGACCGCCGACCGCCGGCTGGCCGATCGGATCACCGCCGGCCTGCTCGGCCGCCGCTTCACCCGCCGCCAGTTGCTCGACGAACTCAAACGCCTTAGCCTTGACCTCAACCTCTTTGAGACGGTGGTCGACATCGGGCCGACCAGTGACGAAGAAACGGACATAAAGCTCACCGAGGGGCCGGTCTCCCTCACGGTAATACCGCGTGAAGCGTGCAGGCTCGCCGACGTGGTATTCCGCTTCGAGGGAGACAGCATATTCGATGACTCCACGCTCGCCGCGCAACTGAGCTTTACCGATTCGGTCGTCACCGCGCACGAACTCAGGGAAGGCCTCAATCGGATCGTCGACGTATACGCCTCGGCAGGCTACGACCTGGCCCGCATCCGCGACGTCCGCATCGATCCGGAATGCAGCAACTTCACTATCGTCATCGACGAAGCGCGGATCCGGCGTACCGACGTCGACCTGAACGAGCGCACCAAGGACTGGCTCGTCAGATCGTACTTCCCGTTGCAACGAGGCGACCCGTACTCCACGCAAAAGGCCTCCAGGGGTATTGACAACGTTTACGCCACCGACCTGTTCGAGCGGGTGACGTTGCACCTCGAACCCACGGACGACGGGGTCATCCTCAGGATCGGCGTGGTGGAAAAGAAATATACGCAGGTCCGTCTGGGCTGGCACTGGCACGACGAATACGACTCCGAGCAGTTTGTCGAACTGCTGGACGACAACGTCCTTGGAATCGGAATGGAATTCCTCAACCACGCTCAGTACGGCAACGAACGACAACGGTACTTTACCGAACTGCAGGCCCACCGCATCTTCTCCACCTACCTGACGACTCACCTGAGACTGCACTACGACCAAAGGGACCGTGTTGTCTTCGACGGCGGCAACGATGAGATCGGCACCCGCAATGAGGAGCGGTTCGGGGCCGCCGCAGGGCTGGGGCAGCAGATCGCCCGGCTCGGCACCGTGACGGGCACCCTGTCATTCGAGGAGATCAGGCTCACCGACCAACGTACCGGCAACCGGAACCGATTCGGACTGCGCACTCTCAGTCTGCAGTCGGTCCTCGAGACATTCAATCGAATACCGTTCCCCGAAACCGGCAACAAACATCTCCTGGAGGTACGAATGGCCGGTAAGGCGCTCGGCGGCGACATCGAATTCACACGGCTCTTCTCATCTCTGGAGGTCTACCTGCCCCTCGGCTCGCGCCTGAACTATCACCCCCGGTTGTCAGTGGGCATCTCCCGTACCGGCTTGCCCGCTTCGGAGAAGTTCTATGTCGGCGGCGCTGATTCCTTTTCGGGTTTTCGCAGCGACCAGCTTTCGGGCGACAAGATGTTGCTGCTTAACCAGGAAGTGCGTCTCAGACTGCCGCTGCGGTTGTACCTGTTCGCCCGGTACGACATAGGCGAGGTCTACGGCAGCGCCGACCAGATGAAACTGCGCAACCTTCGCCACGGATACGGTTTCGCGGTCGCGCTGAGCACGCCGATCGGCCCCTTTGAATTCGGTTACGGTGTGGTCAACCGCGACACCGACCGTTTCCACTTCAACGCCGGACTGGCGTTCTGAGCAGCGTCCGACTCCGAACTGCGAAACGTCCGAACGGACCGACCTGTCGTCAGACGCTCGCGTAATCGCACGAATTGCGCCCGACGAGGAACGCTCCGGGTCACATTGGAGCCATTTTGTCTTGACGCGGATGGGTTCCGGGGTTATACTGTTAACGAGGAATGGTAGTGGCGACTTCCTCGTAATCAATCGGCGCAAACCTCACATGCGCTGATCTTTTCTTAAGTAAGGTCAGTAGCAAAAAGCCCGTCTCGCACCTCCATCGTCTGAGGGAAAACACTAACGTGGAGGAACGTGTATGATAGTCGGTCGTCCGCCGGTACTCTGTTGCCCGGATGCACGGGTCGGCGGCGAATGACCGGGAAAGAACCACTTGCAGAAACCTCAACGCAAAGGAGAGCATCCTTTGCCCTCTTCCGGGTAGGTTTGGATTCATTCAGGGACGAGGCGCCTCCGGTCGATCAGGCCGGCTGACAAGATCAGCCCGCGGCCTTATTCGCGGGCACGGCGCCCGGCAGAAACCGCTGATCCGGAAGAGAAGTACCGGTGCCTTTGGACGCCGGTGCAGACTTCGCAATACGACCGGCCTGGCAGCCTAACCGGCTGCCAGGCTTTTGCTTGACCCACAACCAGTGGGCAACTCCCCATACTCTCCGGCCAAAAACCGCCCGGAAAACACTTCCCGGTTGTTCAACACGCCGACAAAATACAGACTAACTCATTGGTAGGCAATGTGTTAAGGCGGCCCGGCAATCCCTCCCATCCACGCGGCACTGCCGTTGCAGTCTGTGCCTCCGGAACGAACAACACAACCGCAGGGCACGCTGGTATGAAAGTAAAGTTCGTACTGACGATGGATGACGTCACGGTCGAAGAGAAGCGGATTGACCAGATTGTTCTCGACTGGGTCAGCGAAGTCGACCAGGAGGAGATTATGGAGGTTTCCCACAAGTGGATTACCACCCAGAACTTCCTCACCAACAGGATGCTCGGATTGACCCGGGTTGGGGAGTCCTCGCTGACCATCGAACCACTCGAAGAGGCCCATGATGTCGAATATTGAGCTACTCAGCCAGATCAAGCAGGCGGCTGATCAGGCCTCCCTCAAGGCCGAAGAATACTCGGGCGTCGTCAGCTCGATCAAGGCGTTCATTGTCGAGCACTTCGGCCAGAACGGGCTGATTGCCACTTACGCCGTCCTGTTCATCGTGGCCGTCCTGCTCCTGTCCAAGGTGGCCAAGCTCACCTTCTCGACGCTCAAGTACCTGGTGGTTCCGGCCCTGGCCCTGGCTTTTCTGGCCACCCTGTTTCTTCATTGTTCATTCCTGGTGGCCTTGCCGGTCACGGTGACCTTCTGCTCGTTGTTTCTGCTGTTCAGGGGATAGAATCCCACACCAGTCGGGCGCCTCCCATTTCCGGCGGGCGTTCTTTCAAAACGCAACTCTGCGCTGAAACACCGCAACGGGTTGTGCTTGGCGGACATACATGCCGCCGGAGCCGTCGGCAGTCCCCTTGCTCTTACCGGGGAAGAAACACGCGAAACAAAAACAACTCTAATGCACGAAAAGAAGACCTGCATCAACTGCGGACATATGCTGGCCAGCAGAGACGGTGTCTGGTTGTGCGAAAACTGCAACCCTGACTCCGGCGTCTACGCCCAGCCGTTCTTTGAACCGTCGGATTCGGACGAGTACGTCTTTATCGAATGCCCCGGCGCTACCCTCTACGAACCGGGCACGCGCAAGGTGACGGCCGGCGTCGAGTTTCTCGATGAGGACGACCCTCTCAAGGGATACCGGATAATCAAGGAGCCGGTGTTCGCCCCTACCCATGCGCGGAGACGCAGGATCAGGCGCGAGGCGCTGGGCAAGATACGCCGCTGTCAGGGCTGTCAGGATTATACCATTCGGATGCTCAGGCCCGAAGGCCGGGATTTTTTCATCCCCTCACACAAACACCCCGGCCGGAAAAAGCTCAAGGCCGTCACCCACCGCAACTACCTGTGACGTTGTCGGGCGGGGTCACGCGCAAACGTGATTGCAGTCCTCGCCGCCGCCACATACATTACCGGCATGATCACCATGAACGCCGCCGGCCGGACCGGCCAGGGTTGAGATGCCTGCCTATTCCCGTATTTCCTTAGCCGCCCCGGTCATTCTCGCGCTGATCATCCTGGGGAGTCTCTTTCTTGTAAAGCTGCCCGAGCATACCAACCTGTGGAGGGAGGCGGGCAGTTTCGGCCACCTGCCGCTGTTCGGCCTTCTTTCCCTGGTCTTCCTGAACCTGTCCCGGCGCCTGCTCGGTGCCGGACTTCGCACCAGACTGAACCATTACCGCCTGGCGCTGGCGGCTTCGATAGTCTCGGGCGGGCTGGTGGAGTTGGTCCAGTATTTCGGGCCGCGTGATGCCGACCTCTGGGATCTCGCCCTTGACGCTGTCGGCTCACTGGTATTCCTGGCCGTCGTTGCCACGTTTGACCGTCACCTGTCGGAAGGCGACCGGCCGTGGGGACGTGCACCGGCCCGGGCCATCCGCGCGGCGGCGGTGTTGCTCGTGCTGGCCGGATTCATTCCCACCGGCCTGTGGCTCGGCTCATATGCGTATCGCAGCGCAAACCTGCCCTGCCTGTGCCGGTTCGAGTCCTTCTGGGAAAACCGTTTCCTGGCCGCCGCGCACGCCGATCTGGAAATCACCCCGTCACCGACTTACTGGCGGCGCGAGAAGACCTCAAAGACCGCTCACGTGCTCTTCAAGCCGGCGCCCTACTCCACGGTTGCCCTGGTGGAACCCTACCCCGACTGGACGGGTTACCGCAGCCTGGCCATGACCCTGTTCAACCCCCGGGACACGGCAGTTACCCTTGATCTGCGCATCCACGACCGCCGGCACAACAACCAGTACCACGATCGTTACAACAAAACCCTGTCTCTCAGCCCGGGCGAGAACGTCGTAACGATCTCGTTGAACGAAATCGAGTACGCCCCGGTTGGCAGACGGCTCGATATGCGGTCACTGGCGGCTGTATCGCTTTTTGCCGCCGACCTATCGGACACGCTCTCGGTGTTCCTTGACGAGGTCTGCCTGCGCTGAGATGGCCGGTGCAACTTCAGCGACGACCCCCCGTATTCTCTTATAGGAATAGCTTGTTTATATTTCACTGGAGGGCATCATGACGGGAGGATCACGCGTATCGTGCGCCGCGGCCGCGCTGGCGCTGATTATGTTGACAAGCGGGCCGGCCCTGGGCGGCTGGTGGCCCCTTGGCCACAGAAGCGAAAGGGGATCAGGCCGGGTGGTAGAAGAAGAGCGCCGGGTCGACGACTTCACGCGCATCAAGAGCAGCGGCTCGTGCGACCTTCTCGTAACCGTAGGTTCCGGGAAGAAAGTAACGGTCGCGTTCGACGACAACCTGATCGACTATATAATCACCGAGGTTCACGGACGTACCCTGGAAGTCTATTCCGAAGGTTCATACTCCTCGCACCGCGGCTGTCTCGTGGAAATAACCGTACCGATACTTGAATCCGTCAAGGTGTCGGGTTCCGGGGACGTCACAATCGAGCACCTCGAGGGCGGCGATTTCAGCTACTCGGTCTCCGGATCAGGCGACCTCCGAGCAGAGGGTGAAGTCGACGAGGTGGAGATCAACGTATCCGGCTCCGGCGACGTCGACGCGCGCGATCTGATTGCCAAGGTTGCCTGCGTCACGATCAGGGGATCGGGCGACGTGCACGTGTACGCCGGCGAAAGCCTCGATGCCCGCGTCTACGGCAGTGGGGACATTTACTATTATGGTAATCCTGATCCCGCCCACACGAAGGTATACGGCTCGGGGGATATCCGGCACAAAAGGTGATCGCTTCTTCGCTGCAGCGGGGAACGAACCGAATAAAGCCGATGATTGCGGGTAAAGTCACACGGGCGGGCGTTCACAGGCCTGCCCGTTATCACATATTCCCGAGTTCTGCCTGCCCTGAGAGAGGCCTGTGATCGAACGGCCGGCAGGTGGCTGCCGGCATGCATGATCGCTGGTTTTTGATCTCGAAATGTGATCCTAACCTTCTATTTTTCAAAGAGATAGCATGTGTTTTTTGCTTGCGAACAGATGTAGAAATGGTTATTATTTTATACTGATAATTGGACTAAGATTATGATCACGAATCGGTTCGACCGCAAGGCCAAAGGGCCCCAGGCCATCTCCGGCCTCGTGGATAAAGTCATGGGGTCGCTGGGCCTGTCACAGACGTACAACGGCTGGCAGGTTGTCACCCGGTGGCCGGAGATAGTCGGCGAACAGATTGCCGCCCGGGCACAGGCCGTGCGGTATTCCGAGGGTATCCTCTATGTCGCCGTCAAGGACGCGGTCTGGCGCCAGGAGTTGGCGATGCAGATCGGCGAGATCCTGCAGACTATCCGAAAGTATCCGTTCGGGCGCGCGGTCAAACAGGTACGGCTCGTCAGGGGTGAGAGAAGGAAGATACACGATGACTACTCAGGTTAGCGATATCAGCGACAAGACAGGAAAATCCGCCGACGAAAGACCGCTTGGTCACAAGTACGACGCCACCACCATCCAGGTTCTTAAAGGGCTGGAGGCGGTGCGCCGTCGGCCGGCTATGTATATCGGTGACGTCAGTCAGCGCGGCCTGCACCACATGGTCTACGAGGTAGTCGACAATTCAGTCGATGAGGCCATGGCCGGATTCTGCGACAAGATCTCCGTCGAGATCGGCAAGGACGGTGCGGTGACGGTAACCGACAACGGACGCGGCATTCCCGTTGAGAAACATCCCACGCAGAAAGTGTCGGCTCTGGAAGTTGTCATGACGACTCTGCATGCCGGCGGCAAGTTTACCCATGAGAGCTACAAGGTGTCCGGCGGTCTGCACGGTGTCGGCGTCTCGGTGGTCAATGCGCTCTCCGAATGGTGCTGGGTCGAAGTCAGCCGCGACGGAGACCTCTACCGCCAGGAATACGAGCGCGGTACCGCCCGGGCGCGGGTCAAGAAGATCGGCACGCACAAGAAGAGCGGCACCAGAACCTGTTTCCTGCCCGATTCCCAGATCTTCGCCAAGAGGGAGTTCAAGTTCGACATCATCGCGTCGCGGATGCGCGAACTGGCCTTCCTCAACCAGGGCCTGGCCATCAAACTGATCGATCACCGCACCGATAAGGAAATCGATTTCATGTCCCGAGGTGGTCTGTCCTCCTTCGCCGAGTACCTCAACGAGGGGAAATCTCCGCTCTTCAAGAAGCCGATCCACTTCCGCAAAGTCCGGGACGGCGTGGATGTCGAGGTGGCCATTCAGTACAACGACGGATATGCTGAGTCGGTTTACTCGTACGCCAACAACATCAACACGCTGGAGGGCGGAACCCACCTGACCGGCTTCCGAACCGCCCTGACGCGCTCGATCAACAACTACGCGGCCAAGAATAAGATCCTAAAGAAGGATAACCTCACCCTGGTCGGCGAAGACAGCCGCGAAGGGCTCACGGCGGTCGTATCGGTCAAACTGAGAGAGCCTCAGTTCGAGGGTCAGACCAAGACCAAGCTCGGCAACTCAGAAGTCAGGGGGGCCGTCGAGTCGGTTACCAACGAGTACCTCGGAGCCTTCTTCGAGGAGAATCCGCCCGTCGGCAGGAAGGTCGTGGAAAAGCTGATCGCCGCCGCAACGGTCAGGGAGGCGGCGCGCAAGGTCAAGGAACTGACACGCCGCAAGACGGCCCTGGACAGCGCCGCTCTGCCCGGCAAGCTGGCCGACTGCAGCTCAAAAGAGCCGGAGCTGTCCGAACTGTACATCGTCGAGGGTGACTCAGCGGGAGGCTCGGCCAAACAGGGACGGGACCGCCGCTCTCAGGCGATCCTGCCGTTGAGGGGTAAGATTCTCAACGTCGAGAAAGCCCGCATCGACAAAATACTGTCGAATACGGAAGTCCGCGCCATGATCACCGCACTCGGCTGCGGCATTCGCGAGGATTTTGACGCTGACAAGGTCCGCTATCACAAGATCATCATTATGACCGACGCGGACGTCGACGGATCGCACATCCGCACGCTCCTGTTGACCTTCTTCTTCCGTTACATGCGCGGCCTGATCGACCGCGGCTATATCTATATCGCTCAGCCCCCGCTGTACGGCATCCGGCACGGCAAGGCCATGCGCTATGCCTACTCGGAGGAAGATAAGGAACAGATCCTCAAGCAACTACCCGACACGGGTATCTCCGTGCAACGGTACAAGGGTCTCGGAGAAATGAACCCCGAACAGCTCTGGTCCACCACCATGAACCCGGAGACCCGTACGCTGGCGCAAATACAGTTCGAGGACGGCGACACTGAGCGACTGTTCACCATTCTCATGGGTTCCGAGACCGCTCCCCGCCGGGAGTTTATCCAGCAAAACGCCCAGTACGTCCGAAATCTCGACCTTTGAGGGATATCCGGTTCCGAAGGTTACGCTCGCTCGCGGCTGACGTGCGAAAGTGCCGTGCAGGCCGACTCAGTCGCCACTGCGGCCGGGGCCGGAAGGAATCTCGCCGGACTCTTCCGCCGGAGGATTCAGGATCTCCTCGGGTATCCTGACTTTCGGCCTGAAAACACCGATGTACCGCTGGTACCACTTCCAGTTCTTCTTTTCCTGCTTGTACCACTTCTTGACGGCTTTGTCGCGTCTGGCCGCGACGGCGTCGAAGGCCTCGATCCTGGTAATCAGGAACTCGATTGACTCGCGCTTCTCCAGCGCGGAGCGGAAGGTATTGTAGTCCTTGAAATTGAATATTGTCTGTACGATCGGCTCGAAGAAGATCAGTATTTGCGAACCGATGAAGTTGAGCGGCTTGACGGACTCCAGAAACAGAATGGCCGGCACGGTCATGCCTTTCTCTATAGTTTTCCGCGCCAGCTTCTCCAGAACCGCCTGCTCCTCTTCAGGAAACGGGTTCTTCTCGGACTCAGGCAGGTTTATGCCGCCCTTGAGAAAACTCACTCTCGATTCCCCTTCTGGCCGCTGCCGGCCGGCGGTCTCTCCGGCGCTGATTCAGCGTCGACGGGCACCGTCCGCCCCAGACGCCGCCGAACAAAGGCCGTGACCTCGTCGCGATTGTCGGAAAACAGCATATACAGACCCCTGAAGTTCTCGAGCCGGGACGGTCCCGTGAAGGGAGACAGGAGAATGCCGTTGCCGTCCGGGTAACAGCTCCGGTAAAGCGACCAGTCCTTATGCAACGTCTGAGTTACCGTCTTGACCATGATTTCCCTGTCGCTGAGCCGGTATGACGTGGGAAAATAGAACCTGGCCAGCGAGGCAAACAGGATTACCAGGCCGAGCAGGGCAAAACCCGTCGACGCGGTGGAATAGTAGATCAGGATTGCCACGACGATAATAAAGCCGCTCACCACAGCGGAAACCGCCGGTCGCCGCTTGAGCGGATGGCTCGTCCACTGAAGAGACTCGCCGCCGCCGGTTGCCTGGCTGTCCGTCTGCCCGGGTTTCGATGTCTCGTTGTATGCCACGACCTGCCCCGACTCATTCCGGCTGCCGGTATCGCTCCTTCTTGACCCGCTCCATCATTTTCAGGAGTTCGTCGGGCTCGATCAGTTTCTTTTCGATCAACAACCGCACCAAGGCTTCCTGTGCAAGGTTATTCGACAGGGCAAGCTCCTCGTACGTAATGTCCCTCTCCTTGCCGTTGACCACCATCTTCAGGGCGATTTTCTTTTCAACCATTCTCCCATCTCCGGTCTTTGCTGGAGTCAATCTGAGCGCCACACCAATATAGGCAACGGGGGTGTATCGGGAAAGGAGACTCGCAGAAAAAGTCCGCCCGCTCGCACTATGGAGCCTGCGCGTCTGAAGCGGGCAGCGCGATCCCCACCTGGACGGGTGCGGCGTCCTGGATGCGATAGATGGGCATTTCGATGTTCTCACGGTTCTCGCCGAAAGTCACCCGGGCGGCGGCGCCGTCGTAGCCCCGAACCTGCCGCAGTTTTTCGATCAGCTTTTCGCGCGTCACGCCGCCGTCAAGAACCGCCCGCGTGATGCAACGAACGGCGTCGTATCCAAGCGCCGCCAGCCGTTGCGGCGGCTTGCCGTAGCGTGTATCGTAGGCCGTTGAAAAACTCGTGTACTCCCGGCCGGCGGACGTCTGAAGAAAGGGCGAGGGGAATACCGCCTCTTTGGTGATGTCGTCTCCCAGCCGGTAGATCGCCTCATCACCCCAGCCGTCGGAACCAAGATATACGGCGCTGAGGTTGTAAAAATGAATCTGGGGAAGCAGAAGCCTGAGCTGACTGGCCGTCCCCGGGAGATACAGGCAATCCACGTGCGCCGGGATGCCGTCAACTTCCAGCGTGTCACCCGAAACGTCCACGAAGTACACGGAATCAGACGGCACACCCAGCAGCGCGGTCTTGATGTCCTGCACGTACGGACCGAAGTCCTTGTCCCTCGGTCGGTAGTACTCAACCGCGATTATCGTACCGCCGGACTCCGCGAACCGCTTGGCAAAGGCCCGGGACATCTGGAGATGATCGGTGGAGGTGGAAGTAATGATCGCCGCCGTGTCGGCATGCAGATTCATGACGGCGTACTCGGCCATCTGCACCGCCTGCAGTTCAATGTTGGGCGAAAGCTGGAAGGCGCTTCGGTTTAGTCCCGTCAACCCGGCCTGGGTTGCCGCCGGCGCGATCAACGGAAGGTTCTCGCAACTGAGCACGGCCGAGACAACGGCCGCCTCGTCGGACGTCAGCGGGCCGATTACCGCGTCGGTGGACGAGTTGGCCAGCTCCCGGATGATCCGAGCCGCGTTGATCGGGTCGCGCTTGGTATCGTAAGGTACCAGCTTGACCGCCTTGCCGGTCTCCCGACGGTACAGTTCCGCCGCGATGACCGCCCCGTTGTAAATCTCGTCTCCGAACGCCTGCATCTCGCCGGACAACGGCAACACCACGGCCACTTCCAGCTCCCGGCTCAAGTCGTCGTCCCGAGCCTGCTGAACCACCGCGGGATCGAGCTTCTCGCCGCACATCGCAAGCAGCGTCTTCGCCGAATAGACTTCGTTGCGCTTCACCAGCACCTCGGCCACCGACCTGATCAGGCGGCACCGTTTCTCCGCCTGAAGCTCGGTAAAGTCCGCCGGACCGACACTCACCGTGCCGGCACGATCCAGGAGCGCGCGAATGGAGCCGATCACCAGCTCATCCAGGGCGGCGTCACCCGACAGACCGAACGCGTCGATGTAGCTGGCCAGCGCACGACTGAGATTGCCCCGGTGATGATATATATTCCCCGCAAAGAACCGGGCGTGGGCACAGTAAGGAGAACCCATGAACCGCAGCGCAAAGCTGTTGAAGCCGGCCAGGGCTTCATCGTACTCACCGAAGTAGTACTCGGCCTTGGCGCGGTTGAACAGAAACAGGTCGATGTTCCTGGAACGAGGGAACCTGCCGGTCAGTTCTTCGAAGATCCTCGCCGCTTGCAGCCAGTCGCCCTGGCGAAGCATACGCTTCCCCTGCGCGTACAGGGAGACAGCCTCGGGAACATCGTCGAGAGATTCACCGGCGACATGTGCCGCGTTACCCGAGATCAGCAGCAGCACTATGGCGGCAGTAGCGAGGCGCATCTAGAGCGTGTATTTTCCGAAATCTTCAGGATTGATCTTCCGCAGCCGTTCGCGCAATGATTCCGGATCAGTCGGCATCGAGGGGCTTCCGGCAGACCCCTGGGCGTCGATCGTAAACAGGTCCTCATTGACGTAAATCGCGCTGCCGGACTTGAGCGCCAGTGCAATCGAGTCGGAGGGCCGGGCATCGATCTTGTATAACTCGCCGTCACGTGATACATGGATCAGGGCATAGAACGTCTGTTCACGCAACTCGGTGATCTCAACCCGATCCACCTGGGCACCCAGCGACTCGATCACGTGCTTGATCAAATCGTGAGTCAGCGGCCGCTTGGGGCCGACACCGGAGAGCTCCATGGCGATGGCCCAGGCCTCCGCGTGGCCGATCCAGATCGGCAACACCTTCTCCAGCTCTTTCGGGACCAGTATCACCACCGGTGTATTGGTGGTCATGTCCAGAGCCAGCCCCTCGAGTTTTACTTCGATCATGGCCATGGATTACGATTTCTTGATGACCCACAGTTTCAACTGTGCGACGACTTCTTTCTCCACCTTAATCGGGACGGTGTACACACCCAGTGACTTGATCGGCTGCTCCAGCTCAATCGCCCGCCGGTCGATCGTGATGCCTTCCTTTTCAAGAAGGCCTGCTATTTCCCGGCTCGTCACCGAGCCAAACACTCTCTCCTCCTCCCCGACCAGGACTTCGGTCGAGAGGGAGAGTTTCTCGATCTTGTCCTTGATAATCTCCGCCCCCCGGCGCTTTTTCTTTTCCTGTATCTGCCGTTGCTTTTCGATCTCCGCGATGGCTTGCAGGGTTGCCTTCGTCGCCGGAATCGCAAGGTTGCGCGGGATCAGGTAGTTGCGCCCAAATCCGTCTTTAACCTCAATCGTCTCGCCGGCTGATCCCACGTCCGGCACGTCTTCACGCAGTATCACTTTCATATGTTACCTCTCGCGTCAATCAATATACACAATTTTAACCCGTTGCCAAGTCAATCCGAGGCAAACCGGGGCCGCCAGTCATGCAGGCCGGTCAGGAATCCCACAAGGGCCAGCACAAGGTACCCGGCGACTCCGGTCGGGGCAAGCAGCAGGTAGATAACCAGTCTCAGGCCCCAATGGATCCTGAATCGTCGCAGGTAGAACTCCACTACCGCCAGACCTGCCAGGCAATAAAAAACCGAAAGGGCCGCCAGGACGTTGTCGGCCGCAAGCTGTGCGGTTCCCCCAAAAAACACCCTGGCGCCGACGCCCGCAAGCACCAGAAGCGTCAGTGCCCGCGGCATTCCCCAGTGAACGAACGACTTCAGCAACGAAACCTCGCCCGTCTCGCGCTGCTTAATTTCGGCGAACCAGAGAAACCCGATCGAATACTGAGCCACGGCACTCATCACAACCGACGCCGGCAAAAGCCGGACGAAGGTCCTGAATATCCTCTCCAGCGATTCCCCGTACTTCGCGGCCAGGCCGCCGCCGAGCAGGCCCGGAGACGCCCCCTGTTGCAGCCCGGCTATAACGTCCCTGGCCGCCGCAGAAGCGGCCGCGTGCATCTGGGGCCAGCGTGGGATTATCCACATAAGACTGAAAAGAACCACCACGAAAAGACCGCCAAGATAGCAGGTCCGGTACCCGGCCCGGGCCTCCGCAAGCCTTCCGACCACAAGCCCGGCACCGAAAATCATGGCTAAGTCACATAGCAGGTCCCACCCCTCGACCCGACCCGAGAGCAAGTAGCCGATCGCTAACGCCCCCAGGAAACCGGCCCAGAGCAGATAGAACCGTCGGTTATGGGCCTGCCTGGCAATGCCGTAGTACAGATACACGGCCAGCGCGTATGCCGCTGCCAGCACCAGGACAGAGGGCAGAAGATCCCGCGTCATGCCACCGACACCGTACTTCAGCCCGGAATACACAAGCATACCGGCCGGCACGGGCCAGACAGTCGGGCTCGGCCTCGAAGTCACTGGACCCTGCGATTCCGCGAGACATTCCTTTTAGCGGAACGACTCGCTCACATAGGGCGTGATTGCCATATGGCGGCTCCGCTTGATGGCCCGGGTCAGTTTGCGCTGGTGCCTGGCGCAGTTGCCGGAGATCCGGCGGGGCACGATCTTGCCGCGCTCCGTCACAAACCGCCTTAACACGCGGTCTTCTTTGAAGTCAATGTAATCGATGCGGTTTTCACAGAAGCGACAGATTTTCCTCCGTCGGCCTCCGTACATGCTGCGTTTGCGATCTGGATACATGATAATTCCTGTGTCTTGAGTTCCCGTTATAAGCCGGACCTGCCAGCCGCTAACTGCCCCCCGTCCGCCGAAATAAAGGGTGCCCGTACCTGACGACGTCTGTTGCAGGCAGTGCCGCAAATCGATGACGAGCAACGACCCCACTGGCACAGCCGCCTCACGAGACCCGCTTTCGGACCGGCCCAATCAGCCGGTATCCGTCCTTGCGGCACGGCCCTAAAGCTCCTCTTCCTCCTCCTCAACCGGCTTAGCGACCGGCTCCGGTTCAGGGGCGGGCTCCGCCTCAGCCTGGTCTTCAGGCGTGAGCGGCTTCTCAGACGGCTCCTCGACCGGAGCTTCCTCACCAGTCACGGCCTCTTCCGCCGGGCTCTCGGTCGTCGAGGCCTCGGCGACTGGCTCGAGTTTCTCTACAGGTTTCGCGGTCACTTCCGGCTCAGCCGGGCGTCGCGACTCTCTCTCGGTTGCCCCTGCGGTTTCCGGCCTCTCCCCCTCTTCCGTGAGCGAGCCTTCAAAGAGGATGGTCAGGTAGCGGACGTAGGGTTCTTCAAGCCTGTAGTGGCGAGTCAGCAACGACAGGACCTCGGGGGAGCCTTCAAAAACGACGTCGGCGTAGTAGCCCTGGGTAAGTCCCTTGATCTCGTAGGCCAGGCGGCGCGTCCCCATCCGGTTTTGGCGCAGAATCGTGCCTCCGTTGCCGGTAATGATATCCAGCACCGCCTTGACCTGCCGGTCAATCGTGGCATCATCCACCTGGGGATTGATAATGAACGTTGTCTCGTAGGTCTTCACGTGCAGACCTCCCTTCGGACGTTGGTTAAAGGTTCAACGGCTCCCCTGAAACTCACTGCCTCGTGCCGTTCGGGGGAGCAGGGCTCTTGTTGTATTTTGACATCACCTCATCGAGGGGATGACCGGCAGCAAATATAACCGCCTGAGACGCTATGGCAACCATTTCTTCGACGGTTTCTTCTTCCTCCGGCTCAAACCGCGCCAGGACGAAGTCTGTGGCTGGCGAAGTATCCTGAGGCGGGCCGATACCCAGGCGGAGCCTCGCAAAATCCTGGGTTCCCAATTCGTCGATTATTGACGCCAGCCCGTTATGCCCGCCGTCGGAACCGAAAGCTCGAATGCGAACCGCCCCCAGCGGCAGTTGGAAGTCATCGAGCACAACCAGCAGCCTGCTTATCTCAAGGCTGCTGTCGGCGAGCAGCTGATGCACGGCCAGCCCGGCGCGATTCACAGACGTGCCGGGCTTGGCCAGGTAGATCTTTCCGGCCGGCAACTCGGCGACCGACCACTGGTACAGATCAGCGTCCGGCCCGGCCGACGCATTCAACTCCCGGCATACCCGGTCCACCACCTCGAAACCGATATTATGCCGTGTACCGGCGTACCGATCACCCGGGTTGCCCAGGCCTGCAATCAAAGAAATCACGTTGCTCCATCAACTGCATTTACGGGCAGAAGCTTCGGAAAGTAACGTCTCGTCCCGGAAAGTCAAGGATACCGCGGTAAGGCCGGCCGGCACAGAGTCACACCGAACATTTCGGCGACAGCGGCAGTGCCCCGGCAATGGTCCGCCCCGCCTATTCCTGGTCAGGCGCATAGCGGTCGAGTGAAAACCGGTAGCCGGTCCCCCTGATTGTCTCGAAATATCTCGGTTTCTTCGGGTCATCCTCGAATATCTTGCGGATCTTCAGGACGAAATTGTCGATAGTCCGGTTGGTCGGGTAGATGTGATACCCCCAAACGGCATCGAGGAGCTGGTCCCGGCTGACGACTTCCCCCTCACGTTCCACCAGGTACTTGATTACCATGCATTCTTTACGGGTAAGCCTGGACCCGCCTCGCGGACCCGCGGCTTCGAACGTACGGAAATTGACTCGCCGGCCGTCAAACTCATACTCGTCATCGACCGATCCCTCGGCCGCCAGCCAGGCCTGCCTGCGAAAAATCCCCTGGATCCGCGCCAGCAATTCGGCCGTGTCGAACGGCTTGGTGAGGTAATCGTCCCCTCCGGCCAGAAGGCCCTCCACCTTCTGCTCCGCCTGATCGCGAGCGGTAAGAAAGAGGATCGGCACAGTATCCCCCCGACTGCGGATCTCCTTGCAGATAGTCAGACCGTCGGTCCCGGGCAGCATGATGTCCAGCAGAACGAGATCAAACATGCCCTTGTCGAACTCCTCGAGCACCAGGTGACCGTCGGCCGCGTGCACCACCTGGTAGCCTTCAGCCTCGAGGTTCATAGTCAGGCCGTCGGCCAGGTGCAGGTCGTCTTCAACCAGCAATATCGTTTTCACGTACTTTGCTCTGTTTCAGGGTTATGGTGAACCTCGCACCTTTGCCCGGACCGTCCGAGCGGGCGGTGACGTCGCCACCGAGCGCCCTGACGATCTCCCGGCAAAGGTACAGCCCCAACCCTGTTCCTTCCGAGCCCCGCGTCAGCTCGTCGCCTACGCGGTAGAAGCGCTCGAAAATCGTTTCCAGCTCTTTTCTTTCCAGCCCGATACCACGGTCGGCGATTTCAAGCACGATCCTAGAGTCCCGCACCGAAAGGCTGACATCGATCTCGATTCCCCCGGCGACGTGGTATTTCAGAGAGTTTTCAAGAATCGCGTCGATCGCGCGTCCCAGCGCCATCTCATCACCATGGAACGTCACGTCTTTTTCCAGGTTCGGCTTGACGGCAATGGGCACCCGGGTGGTGATACGCTCGAGGGCCGCAATGCGTTCCTGAACAAGACGGGTCAAGTCGAAGTATTCAAGATTGAGCGTGTACCCCGCGCGCTCAAACCGTCCTGCCTCAAGAATCTTCTCCACATGCTTCTCCAGCCGGCTGACGTCCTCTTTCATCTTCGGAATGACCGCCTGCTTTTTGGCGTCCGGTATCTTCTGCGACGTGAGAGTATCAAGATATACCTTGATCGACGAAAGGGGCGTCTTCAGTTCATGCGTTACGGCCAGGAGAAAATTCTGTTGATGGAACTTCAGCTCCTCGGTTTTCACCAGCGACCGGTAGATCAGCCAGATGCCGGCAAATATCAGAAGCAGAAAGACAACCCCCTCCAGGCCTACCATGACCTGCCTGGAAATCTCTTCCTGATGCAGGCTGTCAACGAACTGCCCTGACGCACCGAGTTCCTCGGCCAGAAGGACCTTCTCGTCGACCAGGCGGGCCATGAACACCACCCACCAGACAGCCTGGGCCAGCAGGAAAACGACCATGGCGATGAACAGACCGAGGGCCGTCTTGGGCGATAACTTAAAGGGCATAAAAAATACGTCTCTTCTTCAGTTTGCCGAGGATATGGTACCATTCAGCGCGGCGCGGCGCAACCGGGCTGATGCCATGCCGGGGCAATTCCGCTCCGCAGGAGGCCCCGGGTGCGTATTGAGTGTACCGTCGGACGGGCGTGGCTTGCCGACCCCGGGGATCATAACTCTACCGTGTTGAGGCGTACTGAATTCAGGACGACAAAGACCGACGACAGGCTCATCGCAGCCGCCGCGATCATCGGCGAGAGCGTCAGGCCTATCAGGGGATAAAACACTCCCGCCGCCACCGGGATAGCCACGGAGTTGTAAAAGAAGGCCCAGAACAGATTCTGTTTGATTACTCGAAGGCTCAGCCGGGCCAGGGTGAACATTTTCTGGATCGACATCAGATCGTCCCTTACCAGAACCACGTCGGCCGTTTCCATGGCCACGTCGGCGCCGCTGCCGATGGCCACCCCGACGTCGGCTTCGGCCAGGGCCGGAGCGTCGTTAATGCCGTCTCCGACCATCGCTACCCGATACCCGGCCCGGCGGTAGGATTGCACGATCAGCTTTTTCTGGTCCGGTTTGATCTCTGCCTCATACTCTTCCAGACCGAGCGAACGGGCGATTCCCTCGGCCGTCCGGCGGTTATCGCCGGTGATCATACTCACGCGCCTGCGGCCGTCCTTGAGGTGCGCGATCAGCTCCCGCGCGTCCCCCCTGAGCCGGTCAGCCAGCGAAATCGTGCCCACCACGTTGCCGTCTATCGCAGCGTAGACCACCGTTCGCCCCAGTTCCATTTCGCGGGTGCCGGGAAGCAGCGATGGTCCGAAATTGACACCTTCCGCGTCCATCAGCGAGCGGCTGCCCAGGACTACCCGGTGTCCGTCAAACTCGCCGGTCATGCCGTACCCCGGTCTGGCTAAGGCGTTCCTGATCACGCACGGCTCGACCTGCCGCCCCCTCATGTACCTTGCAATCGCCGCTCCCACCGGATGCTCCGAGCCTGCTTCCAGCGAACCGGCGACCCGTATCATGCTTTGCTCCGAGAGGTGTCCAAAGGTCCGTACCGCCACGACGTCCGGCCGACCGTCAGTGAGAGTACCGGTCTTGTCAAACACAACGGTGTCAATCGTGGTCAGCCTTTCGAGGACGTCGCCGCCTTTGATAATAATTCCCTCGCGGGCGGCACGGCCGGTACCGGCCAGCACGGCCGTCGGAGTGGCCAGACCGAGAGCGCAGGGACAGGCGATGATCAGCACCGAGATTACCGACTGCACCAGCATCGGATGCCCCGGAGCCAGCCAGAGCCAGAGCGCGAGCGTAATAAGAGCCACGCCCATTACGGCCAACACAAATACCGCCGCCACCCGGTCAGCCAGCTTTTGCACCGGGGCCTTTTTTGACTGCGCCTCGGCGACCAGCTGGATCACGTTCGCCAGGAAACTGTCCTCGCCGACCGAGGTTACCGTCATTTTAAACGGGCTGTTACCGTTAAGCGCTCCCCCAAGGACTCCATCTCCAGCCCGCTTTTCCACGGGCATAGATTCCCCGGTCAACAACGACTCGTCAACGGATGGATTGCCTTCGAGCACCGAGCCATCGGCCGGCAGCCGCTCGCCCGGCCTGACCAGCAGCACCATGCCCGGCCCAACGTCGGCTGCAGCCATCTGGACCTCAGCACCGTCAATGATCGCGGTAGTCGCCGCCGGGCGAAGCCTTAGTAAAGACTGGATTGCCGCACCGGCTTTCCGCCTGGCCCGGGCTTCCAGGTAACGGCCCAGCAGAATCAGCGTTACGATCATCCCGGCCGACTCGAAATACAACGGTGCCGGTCTGCCGGCGGACACCTGTGTGAAGGCGTAAATCGACCACCCGTAGGCCGCCAAAGTCCCCATGGCAATGAGCGAATTCATGTTTACCCGGAAACGGATCGCCTGGCGAATGGCGTCGGCAAGGATGCCTCGCCCCGCGTACAGCAGAACGACGGCTGCCAGAAGCGCCTGGGCCAGCGTATCTACAGGCAGGGAGTGAACCGGCCCGCCGGTAAACATGGGCCACATCGCCAATACAACCAGGGGCGCGGATAAAACCGCCGCCAGCACAAAGCTCCGCCGGGCGGATTCCGCCTCCTGCTCATTGGCACGCAGAAGATCGAATTTGCCGGCGGTGGCCGAGTACCCAAGCTCCGCGACGCGCCCGATGATTGCCTTCTCATCCAAGCGGTCGACGTCATAGACCACGGCTGCCGAACCAATAGCCAGATTGACACGGCACTCGCTTACCCCGGGCAGTTGGGAGATTCCGTGCTCGATGCTGCGAACGCAGCCGGCACAATGCATACCCTCAATTCTGAGAGTCACTTCACCGCTCTTGGTCATGATTGCCAATATAACACTTCCGGTCGCAACCGGTTCAGCAAAAGACCAGCCTATCTGATACCCATCAGAATGAGCAACTGGGGGCAGCGGCGCAGCAGTTCCTTGCGGATCTTGGCCCTGGCGCGATGCAGATACCAGCGGACGGTCGCCTCAGGCATTTCCATGATGCTGGCCACGTCGTCCACCGTGCAGCCTTCCACGTCGCGGAGCATAAAGGCCGAGAGCTGTTTCTCATTGAGAGTGCCGGCGGCCCTCTCGATGTGGGCCTTCAGCTGACGGCGGCGATGGGACCATTCCGGATCCGCCGCAGAGCTCTCCAGGCTGTCGTGCAGGTTCTCGATCGACTCGTGTCGATGTCGCTGATGCTTACGCATATGGTCAATTGACGCGTTTACCGTGATCCGGTACAGCCACGTGTAGAATTTCTTCCTCTCGTCATATCGCGAGATATTGCGGGCCATCTTGACAAACACGGTCTGCACGACGTCGGCCGCTTCATCGTAATCACCGACGACCCGGTACGCCAGCGCCGCCACCTGCTTGCGATACTGCTTGACAATCTCGTCGAAGGCTCCCTTGTCACCTTCCTTGAAGCGCGCGATCAGCCTCCGGACACAAACCTCGTCGTCGACCCGCCCCGTCTCTTCGGCCCGGCCCAATGCCTCGTTTCCCGTTGTCATAATCTTATCCTCCGCTCACGGTCCGCCCCGGCGACACAAAATGGAGTAAACTACTCTATTAAGTAGTAATATCCGGGAGCGTTGGCAAGTCGATTATTGCCCCCGGGGCAAAAAAAAACGCCCGATCGGGCGTTGCAGAGTAACCACCGACCGTCGGCGGTCTACATGTCGTTGAGGATGAAGTCGCGGGGGTTCAGCGCCTTACCGTTACGCCAGACCTCGTAGTGCAGGTGGGGGCCGGTGGAATATCCGGTCGAGCCCATATACCCGATGACATCGCCGCGCTTGATTCTGGTCCCCCGTTGGGTCGCGATCTCGGAAAGGTGCGCATACCTCGACACGAAACCGTAACCGTGATCGACCACAATCATCTTGCCCATGCCGCCCGCCCGGCCGGCGCTTCGAATCTTACCGTCGGCGGCTGCTATGATGGCGGTGCCGGTACGGTTGGCGACATCTATACCTCGGTGGAACTGCTTGTAGCCGGTGAACGGGTCGTACTTCATCCCGTACCCGCGGGAATTCCAGCCCTTTGTGGGCCAAATGGACGGAGTATGGTCAAGCCGATCCTTGAGACCCCTGAGTTCTTTCTCCACTTCGCCGAATTTCTCCAACTCAAACCGGGAAACGCGCAGCAGGCGATCTACCTCCACCTCGGTGCCGTAGGCCTCCTGCTGCGACTCACTCATCTCGGCAAACGATGGTGAGGTTGGACCGCCGATACCCAGCTGCCGCTCCTCGACGCTGATGTCCGGGAGATCGAACATCGTTCTGATCATGATCTCCTTTTCCACGAGTTCGCCATAGCGCGCGTCCGTTTCGGCCAGATCCCAGCGCAGTTGTTCGTACTTGGTCATCAGTTGACGGTTCTCCGTACGCAACTGGGCCAGTTCTTCCTGAGTGACACGATCTCCGAAAAACTCGCCCGCCAGGAAGAAACTCACCACGAGGAGAACCGCGACAAAGGCTCCGGCGGCGTACAGGAGTACGACCGGGACCTGGAGTTCTCTGGATGTCCCGGAGGAATCCGGGATGACCATGAATGTTAACTTCTTACTGCGCATACTATTATATCCGACAGGCGGCACCAAGAGACAAAAACATCGGGTACCCTGAAGGACCGGTTGACTATCGTTGCCAATGGTACCGGCTCATCGTACCGACTGTCAAGGAAAAAGTGCCCGGCTACTTTATCAGGATATATTCCCTTCTGAGCACCTTGTTCACAATTCGTACCAGCTTGTCCGAGGCCACACCCTGCAGACTGTACAGGTGCCAGTACGTCTTCTTGGGCAACCCGTTTTTCTTCTTCCTGCTCTTGGTCATTGCCTGTCCCTTTCCCGGCCCGGTTGCCCGACAGCCAATGATCAAGGTCATGACGTCATGACTATGTATCGGGCAGAAACGGCCGGATGTTTACAGGTTCTCCGAGCTGCATATTGCAGAATGTATGCCAGTCACCCGAACCGGTAGACAGCATCTTTGACTAACCTTATTTTGTTCTCTCACAATGTGTTACGAAGCACGCGCCGACGTCCGCCGGACCCAAAAACGCAAATCCGGTGCAGAATATGGTTACGCCTCTACAGGTACTGGGGCAGGGTCTACTGGGCGGTTGTGCAAAGTTTGAACAGATGATTAACCGGCGCGCAGCCGGGTCCGCATCGTCAGCGCCGGCTTGCTGATCACCGCGGTCTCGCGAATTGACATCATGCCGCCCGGCTCATACATTCCGGCCAACGTTCAAAGTGGAAAGGAAACGCGATGACCGCACTGCGCGACAAGATTATTCTTATCACAGGCGCTTCGTCCGGTATCGGTGAGGCCACGGCACGCAAGTTCGCCGAGGCAGGGGCCAGGCTTATTCTGGCGGCACGGCGCATGGACCGCCTTGAATCACTGGCCTCCAGGCTGCCGACCGAAAGTCATCTGGTGCAACTCGACGTCCGGAACCGGGCGACGGTGGAGAAAACCGTGGCGCAACTGCCGGAACCCTGGGCCGCCATCGACGTCCTCGTGAACAACGCCGGCTTGTCACGTGACCTGGAGAAGCTGCACGAAGGCAACCCGGAGAGCTGGGAGGAAATGATTGACACCAACGTCAAGGGGTTGCTTTACGTCAGCAGGGCCGTTATCCCCGGCATGGTCAGGAGGGGCAGGGGACACGTCATCAACATCGGATCGATCGCCGGTCACGAGGTATACCCCGGCGGCAACGTATACTGCGCCACCAAGTACGCGGTGACGGCGCTCACCAAGGCAATGATGATTGACCTCGTCGATACCCCCATCCGTGTTTCAACCGTCGATCCCGGCATGGTCGAGACGGAGTTCTCGCTCGTCAGGTTCCGTGGTGATGCCGCCCGGGCCGGGAAGGTCTACGACGGGCTGGTTCCCTTGTCCGGAGACGACATTGCCGAGGCGGTACTATGGGTTGCCGGTCGCCCCGCGCACGTCAACATCGCCGAGGTGATCGTGCTGCCGAAAGCCCAGGCTTCGTGCGGGGTGGTCCACCGGCGACCGGATCAGGCGTCGTAGTATCTCTCGAACTCGTACGGGGTGGGCCGTTTGTTGATGTCGAGAATCTCCCGTCGCTTGATGGCCACCCAGCTTTCAACCAGATCCTCGGTAAACACGCCTCCCTTTAGCAGGTAATCGTGGTCGGCCTCCAGGGCGTCCAGGGCCTCTTCAAGTGAAGCGGGCAGGTGATGAATCCGGGCCAGCGCTTCAGCAGACATAGCATCGAGATTCTTGTCCAGGGGCAGACCGGGGTCTATCTTGTTGCGGATCCCATCCAGACCGGCCATGAGCATAGCCGCATAGGCCAGGTAGGCGTTCATCGTTCCGTCGCCGGTCCGAAACTCGATGCGCATCGTTTTAGGGTCGCGCTGGTAACCCGGAATACGAACACAGGCGGTCCGGTTGGCCACCGAGTACGTACCGGCCACCGGGGCTTCGAAACCGGGGATCAGGCGTTTGAAGGAATTGGTGGAAGGATTTGAGAACGCCACCATGGAATCGACGTGTTTGAGCAGGCCGCCGATGTAGTGCCGGCCAAGCTCGGATAGCTGCGCCGGGCCCGTTTTCCCGTAAAAAAGCGAACCCCCGGCACCGGCCAGGTACTGGTGAACGTGCAGGCCGGACCCCGGCTCGTCGAACAGCGGTTTGGGCATGAACGTAGCCGACTGGTTCTGGCTGAAGGTGTAGTTCTTCACCACGTATTTGACCAGCATCGACTTGTCTGCCATTCTCAGCAGGGTGTCAAAGTCCACCTCGATCTCATGCTGCCCGCCGCCGCCAACCTCGTGATGGTGATATTTTATGGGAATACCGACGTCGGCCAGAAGGGCACAGATCTCTGAGCGGAGGTTGTACGTTCGGTCCCTCGGTGGAGCCGCGTGGTATCCTTTCTTGTATGGAATCTTGTATCCGAGATTCTCTTCGTCCTCGCCCGGGTGCCACTGCGCTTCATCTGAGTACAGTTCGTAGAATCCCGCCGCCGAACCCTGAAAGAAATTCACCCGATCAAAAACGTAGAACTCGAACTCAGGCCCAAGAACTATTGTGCTTCCCTTCAGCGTTTTCGCCAGGAATCTCTCGGCGTCGGCTGCCACTCGTCGCGGATCGCGAGAATAGGGTTCCATCTTCTTTCCCGTGGCCACGATGTTGCCGATCATCGACAGCGTCGGACGCTCGAAGAACGGGTCGACGAACGCGGTCGCCGGGTCCGGCCGCATAATCATGTCGCCGCGCTCAATAGAGGCCCAGCCCGGCACCGAGGAACCGTCGACTCCCACCCCGTCCGAGAACAGGCTGGCCTTTAACGACGAAGCCGGCAGCGTCAGGTGATGCCAGCGGCCGGGCAGGTCACAGAATTTCAGATCCAGAAACTCGATCTCTCTGTCTTTGACCATCCTGCGAAGTGTATCCAGTTTCATTTCATCCTCCCATGCCGATTCCGCCGCTCACCGGAGAAACGTACAAGTGAACGATTTCACATAATGTACTACTTCCCGCCGGTAAGGCAAGGGGTTACGGCGCCCCGTGCGCAAAAAGTGTTTCCGGCTGACGGCCCGATCGTCTATCTTGCGGCCGCAAACTCAAACCCGGGGGAATCGGCATGAGACGTTTATTGACCGGCCTGGCTCTGCTTCTGGCCGCCGCCAGCCTTCACAGCGGTGACCTGACGACAACCTCAGCTTCGGATGCACTCCTGCCCCTGTTGGACAGTGCTCTGCAACAGGTAGGGAAAACGGCCGAGGATATCCGGTTCGACCAGGACGAGATGGCCACCTGGGGAGGCGATCGGTGGCGGCTTACCTGTTTCACCCTGTTCCACCGGCACCCCTTGAAGCTGCTGCGGCACGGAGAAGTCAACCTCGAGGCGCTCACCGATGACGTGACCGATATCACATCGCTGGTTACCCGCGCCGCCCGACTGATAGACCACCCCATCTCTCGCTCCCTTATCGGGGACCAACTGTCATCGTACCTTATCTACCCGGACTCGGTTCCCGTTCCCTCGATTACCGGCAGCAAAAACGTCCTGGTCGGCGCACAGTACCGGGCTTTGCGCCGCCGCATCGACCTGATCTACCGGATCGCCGACGACGACGAGTCCTTCTTCAAACGGGGATTGAAACCGGTCGACAAGGGCAAGTACCGGCAGGGGCTCTACGAGTACTTCGTTGAGGACGAGCCGGAGTACCACGATCTCGTCTACGAACTCGCCGACAAGATTGATTTCAACCGGATGATAGCGGGCGCTCAGGATATAGCCGAAGCTGCCCGGCGGGCGGTGGATTCGGTAGAACTGCTCTCATTCCCGGCCTTCAAGGTGGAGATCAAGACCCGCAAGGGGCTGATCGTGGTCGGAACCTCCGGCGACGATACATACGACTACCTTGCCCCGCCGCTGATCATTTTCGACGGCGGAGGTAACGACGTTTACCGGCTGGCGGGTTACCCGGACAAGTACCCGCTGACGGTCATCATCGACGTCGCCGGCAACGACCGCTATATCTCGAACGACAGCACAAAACCCGGTATCGGCGGGGCCGTCATCGGCATGTCCGTCCTGATTGATCTGTCCGGAGATGATTACTACCAGGCGGTAAACCTGGCCCAGGGGGCCGGGCTGTTCGGTATCGGAGCCGTCATGGACCTTCAGGGCAACGACGTCTACGCGGCACGTACGTTCAGCCAGGGCGCGGCGGCGTTCGGCATCGGTATCCTGGCCGACAGCAGCGGCAACGATTCCCTTTTCTGCCTCTCGTCGTCACAGGGCTTCGGCTACACCAGGGGGTGCGGCCTGCTGGTGAATTACGAGGGTGATGACCGATACGTCGCGGACGACGCCGACATTGTCAACCCCTCGCCGCAGACAGCCGAGCATAACGCCTCGCTGGCTCAGGGGGTCGGGTTCGGCAAGAGGGCCGATTACATCGACGGCCACAGCTGGGCGGGCGGCGTCGGCATTCTCTGCGACGGAACCGGCAACGACCGTTACTCCGCCGGGCTGTTTGCCCAGGGATGCGCGTACTGGTTTGCCGTCGGCATGCTCCTTGACGGGGGCGGCGACGACGACTATTCGGGTGTCTGGTACGTCCAGGGGTCCGGCGCCCATTTCGGTGTGGGTTACCTTGACGATTTCGGCGGTAACGACTCTTACACGGCCACTCACAACATGGCGGCAGGGGCCGGACATGATTTCACCGTGGGATGCCTCAATGAGCGCGGGGGCGATGATACGTACACGGTTCCCAATCTGTCGCTCGGCGGCGGCAACGCCAACGGCATCGGTCTCTTCCTGGATCATGCAGGCGATGACGTATACAACACGCAGGCAGGAGTCACCCTTGGCCGGGCCAACGCCTCGGCAGCCGGCGCGCGCCGGTTCCTGCACGTGATGGGTATCTTTGTCGACGGCGGCGGCAACGACACCTACCGGGAGGCCTATGCCGGTAACCGCACGCGCTGGATCGGTCCGGCTTCCGACGCCGACCACCCCAGCACCTTCGAAATCGGTGTCGGCATAGACCGCTGAACGCCGCCCGGCGGATACCGTCATCAGGCACCGTCGGGCCGGCTGCGGTTATTTCCTCACGACCAGAATAATGCCTGAGAGAATGAACAGGGTGCCGACAACGATCACCGGAGACAGCGTCTCACCGGCGACTACAACCCCCAGCAAGATGGCCACAAGCGGTGAGACAAACGCGATGAGCGACAAGCTCACGGCGCGGATACGGGCCAGCAACCAGTAGTACGCCAGAAAGGCCACCACCGTGCCAATTACGGCGAGGTAGACAATCGAACCGACCGTGGCGAGTGTGGGGCTGAAATCACCTATGTTCTCGAACAGGAGCGACGCCAGGATCAGCAGCACCCCGCCGAAGATCATCTGGATGTGAGCCGCCACGACGATGTCGCGGCCGGCGTGATAGCGCTTGTGAATCACCACGCCGTAGGCTGCCGCAAAGGCCCCTCCGACGGCCAGAACGGTGCCGAGCAAAAGGTCACCGGACACCCGCAGCGAATCATACGAGATCAACACTACGCCCGCTAAGCCAACGGCCAGCCCCACCCAGGCCGCAGGAATCAATCGTTCCGCCCGGTACCTTACCCACGATAGAAACGCTACAAAGAACGGGAACGACCCGAACAGCACGGCTGTCAGGGCCGAACTTATGTGCTGCTCGGCCAGGTACACGAACGCATAACTGCACCCGTACATGTAAACCCCTGGATAACCCAGCCTCACGATAGTCCTGATCTGCCGAGGGTAGGGCCGCCTTCGGACCACCACCAGCCCGGTGAGAATGAAGAGCGCGACCAGAAACCGAATCGCCGCCGTGGCCAGAGGGGGAGCGTCGGTCAGACCGATCTTGATGGCCAGCCACGTGGAACCCCAGATCAGGCACAGCAGGATGAACATCAGGACAGCCATACCGGGGAATAACGGCGACGGACGCGCCGGTGTCAATGCTTCGGTCCGGCCGGCACCAACAACGCAACCAGGCCGGAACTCCGAAAACCGTGAACATACTACCACAGAATACTGAAAAATACTTGATCCTACGGCCAATGACCGCTTATTGACCGTCATCCATGTAACAACAGGGAGAATCCAGGATGGAATACACGGCAGGTGTGATCAAGGAGACGGAGTTCTTTACGACTGCGGAGCTGGCCCAAAAGCTCAAGATGAACGTGCAGGTCATTGCCCGAAAGGTTCAGTCAGGTGAGATATCCGCCTACAAGCTGGGCAAAGAATGGCGGATACCGGAACAGTCGGTATTCCAATGGCTGCAGAAACACGCCAACACCCGGCCCGCGGGCAAGAAAGACAAGGTTCTTTCGGCCTTTGTCAAGAACGACCACGTCGAGCGGCTCCCGGCCCAGCGTTCCAAACGCAAATACCTGCTTGAATACATTCTCGCGCAATTCGAACCCAACCGGGTCTATACCGAGGACGAGGTCAACCGGATTGTCACCCGGCACCATGCGGACGTCTGCACCGTGCGCAGGGAATTCGTTCTTGAGAAGATGATGGACCGCCTCGACGGGAAGTATCGCCGGCGCACCGGCTACCGCTTCTCCGACTGAAGCCAAAGACTCTGAGCCGGCCTTACAACGACGTGCCGACAATCACGCGGAACGTGTACCCACGCTACAGCAAAAACCCGCCCCACCGGATGCGGTGAAGCGGGCTGAATCAGTTGAGCGGCTCTTGTCCCTTATCCGCCCGGTCGCGGATTGCCCGGAGGCGCGGCTGTCCCGAGCAGTTGCCGCAATATCGGATCGGTCAGGTTGATTTTGTATTCGGAGAACAACCGGGCGGCCTGCTGCATTTCCGCGTAGCGTCGGTTCTGCGACAGCGCAGTAACCAGTTTCCGGAAGGCTATAGCACTGTTGAGATTGCCGCGAAACGCCTCCCACATCAGTTGCAACCCGTCCTGTACCATCTGTTCGTCCCCCTTGCGGCGGCCAAGCTCGGCTTTCACCAGGCCCAGATCCTGAAGGTAAAACAGGCTTTCACGGTTCGATGCCCGGAACGCTTCCAGCGTGTCGTGCAACATCCAGAAAAGCGAGTCGCCCCGGGCGGTGTCACCCGTGACATAGGCGAAATCCGCCAGCGTGATGCCCGTTTGCCAGTACTCAGGGTAGGCGTCGACCATGCGTTCAAGAACGGCGACGGCGCGAGTCGTATCACCCTGCAGCAACAACTCGTCATGAATGCGCACGGCGCTGACACCCACCGCCTGGAACACACCGCTCGTGTTCTCATCACGATAGACATCGGAGTTCGCGTACCCGTCAAAACGGTACGTGTTCATGTACAGATCATAGCCCGTTTCGGCGTCTATCAGCGTGTCCACGGGCGGCGGTTTGAGTATATAGACCAGCCCGCGCAGCACGGAATAATCCCTCAGCTTCAGCGGCGACTCCGCGTAGGGCAGAGAACTGAAACAGATCGGGTCTTTCCACTTATTCTCGAGGACGATCTCATCGACCATCATATCCTGCACCCGCGCTCCCTCTATTCGCTGCAGGTAGGTGTACCGTCCGCGAGGACGATCGTGGAACCTCTTGCGGGGCAGGCTGACCTCCCGGCCGCGGATCGTCACCGGGTACCACAGGATCTGCTCATCGGTCAGCGACATCGGGACATTGTACCGGTTCTTCATCTGCTCGACGTACCAGTCGGTGTTCAGCAGTGACAGGTTGACGACCCGAACGTCTTTGCGGTAGTTGTACACCTCCTGGACGCACCAAACGGGAAAAGTGTCATTGTCACCGGACGTAAAGAGAATCGCGTTCGGCGGACAGGAGTTCAAAATGTTGAACGAGTAGTTGTACGGAATGAAGTTTTTCGACCGGTCCCGCGAGTGGTAGTTGTTGGCCAGCGATATGGCCGGGAGCAGCGCCAGGACCGCGCATGCGTACACCACCGTTCTCTGTCGACTCCTGTTCCGGCCCGCCAACTGGTCCCTGAGGTAACGAATCACTGCCGACAAGCCCATGCCCATGGCGACGCCGAAAAAGACGAAGGCCGGCGTAAAGAAGTAGTCGCGGTTGCGAACCTCCAGGTAGGCGTCGTTGGTGGCTACGTCATAGCGGGTGCCGTCGGCGAAATTCATGTACAGCACCAGCCCCAGCGAGGCCAGCAGAAACAACGTCAGGTACGGCATGCCAAGCTCAAGCCGCTTGCTGATTGCCACGTACAGCCCGATCAACCCCAGCAGCAAAAACGGCACGAAGACCCATCGACCCGACGAATACTGTATCTCAAAATACGACCAGAAGCCTATGTTGGCGTGCCGCCCCAACTGGTTCTCCCAGGCACCGCGCCGATGGAACATGCGCTCCGCCATCGACTGCTGCCCGTACTGCCGACGGTCAAAGAAGTCGATCAGGGTCCGAAAGTCGCGGGAGGGGTTGTTCTCGTCGATACGGGGATTATGCGCGGAGCGAATGGGGACATACAGGTGCACCGACAGACCGATAAAGCTGAGCAGTATGATAACCAGGCCCGTCTTCCACTGCAGCTTCCACCCCTTCCACCGGCAGAGGAAGGCCAGTGCGATCATGGCTGCCAATCCGAGCGGGAGGCCCAGTTTCAGGTACTGATTATACGACAGCATGATGGGGAAGGCTGAGCCGATGGCGATCAGAATGCCCCAGTTGATCTTGCGGTAAAGCAGGACCAGGAGCACAACCGTCAGCAGGGCCGTCAGCGACAGGAATACCGGGAAACCGCCGCGACCGTTGGCAAACAGCGTGACCATCAACAGTTCCAGAATCGCAAAGCCGCAGATGGCCAGGTAGTGCTTGCCTTCAGCCTCCCGTTTCAGGACAAAGAAAATCGCGCACACCGGCACCACCAGAAAGACGGTCATGTGCACGCCGATGGCCAGCAGGGCCAGATACATGGCCAGCACCATGGTCCGAGTGGCCCTCAGGGTTCCCCGCTGATCGAAGTAGCGGAGCGCCATCCAGACAATCGCCACGGCGAAGGCCACGGCCACGGCGCGCGGCTCGGCCTCCACCGAGTTGGTCCAGTTGGTGTAGGAAAAGGCGACAAACAGACCGCCGGCAACGCCGCCGATGTATGCGATGTACCGGCCAAGCCGGTGGTCCTCGCGCTGGTCAGAGAAATGCCTGGTCAATCGCACTGCCAGCAGGTAACTGAACATGGCCGTGAACGACGACGAGAGCACCGACAGGTAGTTTACCCGCCAGGATATGTCCCCGACAATCGGTATCAGCGAAAAAACCCGCCCCAGCAGAATGTACAGCGGCGTCCCGGGGGGGTGAGGGATACCGAGAGTATAGGAACACGCTATAAATTCGCCGCAATCCCAGAACGAGAGGGACCGCTGCACGGTGAGCGAATAGACGACAAAGGCGGCCACGAACACCAGGCCCGCCAGGACGGCATTCGTCCTATCGAAGCTCCTGCTGACAACCGGCATACTGTTGGGCAACGTCTCCTCCTAAAGCAAGTGCCACACCCTTCCGATACCCTGGATAAACCTTCCGCGACAGCGAAGCGGAAGATATAACAAATGGTACGGCAAGACCAGTGATAATTTTACCGGCGGGCCGTGCCACCGGCTCAAAAAAACGGAGGCGCTACCTATGCTTATCTGGTGCGCAGTATTGCTGGCCCTGGGAATACTGGCCTTCGTGGACTCCCTTGTCAGCATGGGTGAAATCTTCCGCAAGGTGAACTCGGTCGTGTTCATGTTGATTTCGCTCGGCTTGCTGATCAGGACGACTACCAAGATGAAGCAACAGAAGTTCGAGAACTACGAAAAACGCATATTCTCCCTGGAGCAGGAAGTCAATACCCTGAAGCAGGGACAGAAAAAACTGGCGGAGTATTAGCCGATCTTCCGATCGACGTCCAGTTCCCGCAGGCGGCGACGGACGTCGGACACGAACGGACAGTCGGGGTAATTTTCCAGCAGGAGCGCGTACAGCGCCCTGGCCTCATCCAGCGTTTCAGGATCCAACGCCAGTATGTCAGCCTTGATCTTCATCCCGTACGGCAGGTAGTACGAGTCGGGAAACCGCTCGGCCAGCAGGTCGATGTTCTGAACTGCGACCGCCGTGTCGCTCCGGGCGAGGTCCAGTTCTGCCAGCCGGAACAGGGCAAGGTCCGCCAGGACCCCGCCTTCCATACCCGAGAGCCTCTCCAGGCGCACGCGCGCCGAATCGTTCATCAGCCGTTCCTCGAAGTACAGCGCGTTCGAGTAGTCGTACAGGACGTCCTCCGACCCCTCTGCCGCATCCAGCACCAGCAGCAGGTGCAGGGCGTCGTTCACGAAGAAACCCCTCGGGTAGTCGACCATCAGCCTGCGAAGGGCCACCTCGGCCGAATCATATTGCTTCTCGTAGAACCCGATCAGGGCCAGGTGGTAGTCGGCCTCCTCGGAAATGTCGTCGTTGACGTTGAGCCGCAGCAGTTCTTCGAATCCCTCCTTTGCCCGGTCGAGCCGGCCGAGCCTTACATGGCAACGGGGCATTGCCTGCAGCGCCTTCAGGAAGCTGATATCGCGGACCGGCCCGGCCACGATTGAGTCGAAATAGTCCAGCGCCGTATCGCATTCGTTGAGATAGTCGAAGTAGATGGCACCGATGGCGTAAAGGGCCTGGGTCACCCTTTCGGTATCCGGGTAGGACCCGATGATCCGCCGGTACGTCGCAATCGCCTGCCGGACGTTTCCGGTGCGGGTCAGCCCGTCAGCATACTGGAAAAGTACCTCCGAAACAAAGGGGCTCTCGGGATATCGCTGCCCTATATACTCGCCCATCATCACAACCTGCGACCAGGATTTGTGCTCCCGGCACTGCCGCAGGTACTGAACCAGAGCCAGGCCGTCACGGTTCTCCATCGAATCCAGCCGCAGCGCCGTCCCGAACGCATCCTCGAAACGGCCGCCGTTCAGGTAGTGCAGGGACAGCAACCTCAAGGTGCGGACGTTATCGGTTCTGCCTGCTTCAACCAGGAGAACCTGCTCGACGGCGGGGGATGATTCGGCGAAGGACAAAAGCGCCAGCAGCCGCCGTTCCGCCGCGCGCGCGGCGGCGGCCGTATCTGCGGCCAGCAACGGCACGTACTCGGCGGCAGCCCGGGCGTATTCCTTCTGACTCTCAAGAATCGAACCGCGCTCAAGGGCGAAAACCATCGAATCCAAAGCCCATGCCCGAACCGAATCGATCAACTCCAGGGCCCTGTTCTCGAAGCTGTGGGAGATAAGACTGCGTATCAGGAGCAGATGCCGGCCCGTGTCGCCCGGCTGAACCAGCGTCATGGCCGTGTCGTAGGCGGCCAAAGCCTCCTGCATCCTGCCCAGCCTGGCCACCACTTCGGCCAGGGTAAGCCGATGCGCCAAACTGTTGGGCCGCTGCTCAACCCGCCGCCGCGTGAGCGTTTCCGCCTTGGTGTAAAGCTGCATCTGCAGGTAGCAGTTCAGCAGCAGGTTTTGGACCATTTCGTCCGCCGGGTCGGATTCGTACAGCCCTTCCAGGATCGCCGATGCCCCCGCGTAGTTCTTTGCTCGGAGAAGCTGTCGCGCCACCGTCAACTTGACCTCCGTCTCCTGGGAGCCTCGGTCAGCCGGCCTGAGCACGCCGCTCGGCCGGGCCGGGCCACCGTCCTGGCCGACCGCAGGTCCGGCGCTCACCAGGAGAACAAGCAGGGCAAGGACAACACGGCTGTTCATCGCTGCCGGGCCTCACCGGATTGCGGCTGCGCGTTCAGCTGTGTCTGCGCCTTCAGAAGGGCCCGAAAATACGCCTTGATCTGCTCCTCGTACTGCGGAGGATAGCCGCTGCCGAGGAACTGCCGCAGACGGTCCTCAAGTTGAACTCTGTCGTTAAGGAGGTCGGTCGACAGTGCCGGCGGAAGGTAGACCGGCTGCTCGCCGGCGGTGGTTGCCTTGCGCTGTTCGGAGAAGTCCCGCCGCTGAAGCGACCGGCTCGCCTCGAGCATCCGCGACAGTACCTTGAGTTGACGCTGCGTCACCTGGTCACCGACCTCTCCTGACACCAACCCTTCCTCCACGTCAGACATTTCGCGCGCGATATCGCTCAGGCGACCGAGAACCTGACGGGAATCGCCGAACTCCGTGGCCAGTTGCTCGAGAGACTTGCGAATCGAGCCCTGCTCCGCCGCGAGCCGCTGAAGAGCCGCCCGTTGCTCCTGTGCCTCCCGGCCTGATCCCGGCGTAGGGTTGTTGCACTGGTTTTGCGTCTGCTGGTTCAGTTGGTTCTGCTTGTTGCACAGGGACTCCAGCTTCGCGATCCCCTGGTTGTTGCAGCCCTTGCCACTGTTGCATTGACTCTGCTGGTCGAGAGATTCCATCAGGCGGATAGCGGCGCGGTTCAGGTTGACCATGGCGTCTCGCTGACTATTCCAGGCCGCCGGACCGTCACGGTTCTCACACTGCTGGGTGGCCAGGTCCATGCTCTGGACGGCATTGTTGACCAGGCTCTGCAGCTCTGCGGCAATGAAGGGCGTCTCTTTACCGAGGTCGGCGATCGTGTTTTTCAGTCCGTTGCACGCGGCCGACAGATCCTGCTGGGCTCTGGCCATCTCCTGCAGGCGCAGAGAACGCTGGTCAAGCGCCGCCGCCTCGCGAATAAGCTCCTCCTGCCGCTGTGACAGGTAGTTGGCGTCGTCAATGGCTTTGCGCATGGCTTTCTGAATTTCCTCGGCGCTGCCGCCCTGCATGGCCAGTTGCTGCTGCTGCATCTGGCCGAGCATCTCCGTCAGCTTGCCGTGCGCTTCCTTCCCCTGCTCGACAGCCTCCGCCCGTTGTTGCTCCCTTAATGACTGCGACATCCTGTCCATGTTCTGGTCGGCATCGGTAGTCTCAACGGCCTGGGCGAACTTCTGTGCTTCCGGGGATTCGGCCATGCCCGCCTCGGCCATCCACTGCCGGAATTCTCCGGCGTCCTTTTTCAGCTCGTCCAGGCCTTGCCGGATCTCGTCCTCGCTTTCACTCATGCCCGGCAGGGCCTTCTCTTCAGCCGCCGCCGCGTCGTCGTTGAGATTCTTCTGCTGTTCGACAAGCTGCTCCGTCTGCCGAATCATGGCCTCCATCTTCTGCTCCAACTGGAGCCGCTTGAGCAGCGCCAGGGTCCTCTCGAGACGCTGAAGCAGTTCCTCCTGAGAAAGCTCAAAATCCTTCAAGGCGTCCTGAATCTGCTGGCGATCCATCTTTTGCAGGGCCTCCATGAGCTTCTGGCGGGCTTCCCGCATTTCCTCCGTGGCCACCTCCTCGAAGAGCTTCTGTATCTCCGCCAGCCTCTCTAAAATCTGTCGGCTCAGCAGTGAACTGTTCTGCATCTGCTCCAGAGAGCTCTGCATCTGCTCGGCAACCTCCTCGATCCGGTCAGTCATCTCGGCGTTCTTCTCGGCGATAGACTGCAACTCCTTTTTCTCCTGCCAGTCGGCCTGCCGGCTTGTTTCGCGCTCAGCGTCGAGCTTGCGGGCGACGTTTCGCAGCCGCTGAATCGCTTCCCTGCCGGACTTGATCAGCTCTTCCGTGTCGACGATTCGCCCCTCGCTCTCGGCCTCGGTCTGCGCGATCAACTCATCGAGAGACGGCAGGCGGGCGATATACCGGCGGGATCGGGAGATTTTCGGGCCGGAAATCCTGTCGTTGTCGGCGACTTCGAAGTAGTACTCCGCCCAGTCACCCGGAAACAGGTTGAGCGGTTCCATGTCCCAGTTGAACTCGATCTCTCCCTCGGTCTTGATCCAGTCCGGGAAGTGAATGACGGCGACGTGCTCTTCCGACGACCTGCCCCGCGTGACAACCGTGTACTTCAGCACCAGCGACGAAAAACCGTAGTCATCGAAAATCCTCACCTTGAACGGCAGGATCATCTCCTCGCTGAGATTGGCGTCGAAACCGGGGCGGACAACGTCGACCGTCGGGAATTCATCGGGCACCGCCGTCACGTAATACTCAATCGGATCCGGGTTGTACTCGCCGAGACGGTCGACAAGCTCGACCGAGTACGAGCGCGACCTGTCCACCTGCAGCGCAACCGTCCCCGTCTTGCCGTCGAGCGCAAGCGGTGTCCGGCTGGAATCCTCAAAGACCAGGGCTGCCGTTTCAACGGAAAGGTTCGTGGTCAACTTCATGGTGACACGGCTTCCCACGACCGCCGAAAACGAACCGTTGTTCTCGTCGATAGTCAGCGGCGCCAAGCCCGTGTAATCCGGGTAGAAGATGGTCAGCGTGATTCCGGTGACGCGGGGGCGGTCGACCACGTCCACCGATTGCACCTCGGTCCTCAATCGACCGGCTTCGACGTAGTAGTCGAACGACCTGCTGATCTGCCGCAGCAGGATACCGAACTGAACCGAATCGCCGCGCTCGGTCGCCAGCGGCGGAATGGCTCCCAGGTCAACCCGTGTCTTCTGCCAGTTGCCGCCGGCCAGGCGGTGGTAGATGTAGGCGCGTTCGGGCAGGCGCCGGCCAACAACCGCGGCTCCAATGTTGATATCCCGATACTTCACCCATTCCGTGGAGCCGGGAATCGGCACCACCTCGTACGCCAGAGGCGGGGCCACTTCGGTCGTCACGTTGGAGTACACTTCGTACGAGTACGTGAACAGCCCGGGGAACAGCACCAGCAGGGCAACGGCGACAAGAACGGATCCGAAAAAGACGCGCCCGGCGCGCAGCACGGCGTGAAATGAGACGACCTCACCGAAGTCTATGGCGGCCGCGCGCTCAAGCGCCTGCTGCTCGGTCAGGGCCACCAGTTGACTCGAGTAGGCCCGATATGGTCGAGCGCGCGCAAACTGCACGGCGGCTATCAGACGACCTTTAAATTCCGGGTGACGTTCCTCCAGCCGGACGGCGACGCGTTCTATGTCGCCCCGGAACAGCAGCGCCAGCGCGAAACGCGCAAAGACGTACAGCGCCGTCAGAGCCGCCAGCACAACCAGAGATATCTTGAGCCAGACCGGGAGCACCATCAGATTGGCCAGCAGGGACAGGATTATCCCCGCAGCCAGCCCGGCCGCGATCGTGGCCAGCAGACCGGCACCAAAAAAGACGAGCCGCTGTCGGCGCAGGATCGACCGGAGCCGGTCGACCAGTTCGGCGGTTGATCTGACTTGAGCCATGTCGCTCACCTCATGAGAAAACTTCAGCTTTGCAAACCCGTGCTATTGCTCACCGGCCATGGCAGGAACACATGCGTCGGTACTAATATAACAGAGCGTATGTAAGAACGTTTAGTCCCATCTTCAGCGCCTCGGTCCGCTTCTCAGGCGGGTCGTTGTGTACCTGCGGATCCTCCCACCCATCACCAATATCGGACTCCACGAGGAAATACAGCACTACCCGCCCGTTCAGAATCACGGCGTGCCCGCGCGGCGGCTTGCCGTCGTGCTCGTGTACCTTCGGAGGCCCGCCGGGAAAATCGTAAAAACAGTGGTAAATGGGGTGATCGAAGGGCAGTTCCACCACCTCCCGCTCAGGAAACAACGACTGCATCTCCTTGAGAAAACTCCCCGCCATGCCGTACGAGTCGTTGACGAACAGGAACCCGCCCCCGGCCAGGTAGGTTCGAAGCCGTTCCTTTTCCTCCGCCGAAAACGAGATCACGCCGTGACCGGTGGCAAACAGGAACGGGTACTGAAACAGGTCGGCGTCCATGATTGCCACCTCTCGCGGGAGCGTATCCACCGGAAACAGCGTGTTGTCCCGGACGAACTTCAGGAAATTCGGCACCGCCGAACTTCCCCAGTACCAGTCTCCCCCCCCGGAATAGTGCAGGCGAGCCACTTTGATCGCCGACGGGTCGGGGTGGAACTGCTCGGACAGGTACGGCTGAAGGCTCGGACCAGACCCGCGGACACCGGGCTGCGCCCGGGCGCTCACCGTCAGAAGCGCGGCGACCAGTAGCGCCGCCGGCAGGAGTTTAGGCTTGCCCTTACTCATGTACTTAATATACGTCCGGCCGACAGGCTGCGATGAAAAAATGTCGAATATACGCCACCGACCAGGACAAAAGGCCGCCAACCATCCCGGCTGGCGGCCTTGTCATCAGGTCAGTTGGTATCGCTACTTGAATCGCCTGGGCCGGCGGGCCTCCCATTCGACGACGATCGGGCTGGCCACGAAAACGGAACTGTAGGTCCCGATGATGACGCCAAGGATAAGGGCCAGCGAGAAGTCCGCAAGCACTTCTCCCCCGAAAAAGAACAACGTCACGACAACAAAAAGCACGGTGATCGAGGTGTTGAAGGTACGCGAAAGCACCTCGTTGATCGACCGGTTCACCGTGCCGACAAACTCACCTTTGCTGCGGAACTTTCGCAGGTTCTCACGGATGCGGTCATAGACCACCACCGTGTCAGTCAGCGAGTACCCGGCCAGGGTGAGCAGCGCGGTGATGATGAGAAGGTCAAACTCCACGTTCAGCAGGTAGAAGACTCCGGTCACGGCAAGGACGTCGTGGAACGTGGCTATCGTCGCGGCAACCCCGGAACGGAAATCGAACCGGAACCCGATATAAATCAGAATGCCGATAAGGGAAATGAGGATCGCCCAGCGAGCCTTGTCCCTGAGCGTCTCGCCGACGGCCGGGCCGATTACTTCGGTATAATCCCTCTCGAAGGCGTTGCCGGGAAAAGCCTCGGTCAGGGTCTGCATGATCCCCTCACGGCGCTCTTCGCCGGCGGCCTCGGTCTCGGGATTCTTGGTCTTGATGATATACGCGTTGGGTTTCTCGAACTTGGACAGCGCGGTGACCTGAATGTCGGGATACGGTGTGGTCAGAGCGCTCCTGAGTTCATCGATGGCCACCGATTCCTGGAAGTGGCCCTGGATCATCACCCCGCCGGCGAAGTCGATCCCCATGTTGGCTTTGCCCGCAACGATCATTATGAACGCGAACAGACCAAGGGCGACCAGAGCCAGCGATAGGACAAACGCGAACCGGCGCTTGCCGATGAAGTCTATGTTTGTCTCTCCGATTATTCTGAACATCGTGTCTCTCCTGCCTATATGCTCAGCGTCCGGTATCCCTTACGGATATCGAAGATCGCCTTGGTTATAACGTACGCGGTGTATAATGAAATCAAAACGCCCCAGAACAGGGTCACGGCAAACCCCCGAATGGGACCGGAACCGAACAGGAACAGCGCCCCGGCCGTTATCAGGGTAGTCACGTGCGAGTCGAAGATAGCCACGAACGCCCGGCTGTAGCCGGCGTCGATGGACGCCCGGATCGTCTTGCCGGTCCGGAGTTCCTCACGGATTCGCTCGAATATCAGGATGTTGGAATCCACCGAGATACCAATGGTCAGGATGATCCCGGCGATACCCGGCATGGTCAAGGTAGCCCCCAGCCCGGCCATGATCGCCAGGAGGAAAAAGATATTGAAGATCAGCCCGATATCGGCAATCACGCCGGAGAGACGATAGTACACGGCAACGTACAGGAGCACCAGCAGAAGGCCCACCATGGCGGAGAAAAACCCCTTCTTGATGGAATCGATCCCCAGCGTAGCACCAACCACGTTCTTGGCTATGATCTCAACCGGCGCCGGCAGCGCACCGGCCTTGAGCACGATCTCAAGGTTTCGGGCCTCATTGATGGAAGCCGACGAACCCATGTCAATCTGCCCGTTGTCCCGAATCTTGGAATTGATGAACGCGGCCGACTCCACCTTGTTGTCGATCACGGCCGCCAGCGGTTTCTGAAGGTTGGCTCCGGTCAGTTGTGCAAACCTGCCGGCGCCGTCACCGACCACTCGGAAGGGGACCGTGTACCCGCCGAACTGGTCCCGACTCAGGGTGATGTTCTTGAGGAACTTGCCCAGAAAGACCACTTTCCGCTTGAGCAGGTACAGATAGTACACTTCGCGCTGGTTCCGGACCTCGGAGCGGGTCGACCAGGACCACTCAACGTCGACCGGGATCAGGCGTTTCACCTCGGGAAGCTCCAGCCACCGTTGGATCTTCGGCCGGTCCCTCTTCTCGACGGCGAAACCAGGCCAGTTGGTGGCCGTCCGGCGATTGTACAGGGCGAGTTCCAGACGAGTCGACAGCGGACGCGTGTCCTGTTCCGGGCCGAGTTCTTCGTCAAAAGCGAAATCCAGTGTGTCCACTGCCGAATCACCCATGAGTTCGGCCATGATATCCCGCTCTTCGACACTGTCGGCGGAGGACGAATCGGCCTGCAGGCTGGCCAGGCTGTCAGGGCTGATGCCGGCCCGGCCAAGTTCGTAGGCGTACACGGCCGAATCGATCTTGGTGACAAGCAGCGATGAGTTCTCGAAGTTCTCGAGCAGCTTGAACTCCAACTGAGCCGTCTGCCCGATCAACTGCTCGGCACGCTCCTCGTCGGTGTACCCGGGAAGGTCCACAATGATTCTGTCCTGGCCCTGCTTCTGAATGACCGGCTCGGCGACGCCCAGACCGTCGATACGATTCCGGATAATCTGGATGGCCCGCTCGACCGCACCGTCACGCGCACCCAGGTCAATCTCCTCGGTCTTGACCCGCAGGACCACGTGTATGCCGCCCTGCAGATCAAGCCCCAGCCTGATCGCTTTCTGCTGCAACTCGAGAAGCTCACCGGGGTCTCTGTCCTGCATCGCCTGCTGTTCCTCGTCACTCATCGTCCAGAGCCTGAACGTGTCCCAGTACGCCAGGCAGGCAAGGACGATGATCAGAAGGGTGATGCCGATACGCCATCTTTGACCACGCATAAACGGTCCTTTCTATACTCTAATGTTCCATCTTATCTTCTGTGTGAATATCGATTCTCCCGCCGCTGCGGACGGGCGTTGGTGAGTGCGTACTCAGCCGGTGCCGGAAGGTTTGGCTCCGACCAGCGTCAATCGACGACCGAGCATCGTCGATATCAGGCACACCGAACTGCGGGGCAGGCACGCGGGCCTGAACGAAGTCCGCGAAAGGCCCGCCTCGACAGTAACTCCCGGCCTGCCGCCCGAGCGCGATTCGGGGCTTTGACTCTGAAGCCAGCAGACCCTCAGAAGCGAGCCCGAGGCCCCTCCGACCGGTCCGCCGGTGCTCGCCATCTCCCCACGGGCACTACCCGAATCGGTACAGGCACTCACCTGTTCGGACGGGAAATCACCGCCGGGGTCCGTCATGGCGGGATCAGCGAAGGTCCGCACGGTGGCCGGCGAAGCCGTAACTGTCCCCCCGGCCAGCATGACCATAGCAGCCGTAAGCGCAACGAGCGCCAGCCAACGGTTGAAGAGTTTCATCTCCATAAAGAGTCGGACCAATATAGTCGTTTCGATAGCTCAGTCAATGCTTTTATCGACGCGCAGCTTGACAGCACCGCCCGCAGACCGTAGGTTAACCCATTGAACTCGTTACAGATACTATTGGTTGGCCGACCCAGCCACCAAGTAGCAGGAGGTGCTGCCATGTCAGCCGCCGCACGAACCGTGTCTATCACCGTCCTGGTCGCAGTCCTCGTCGTGACAGCCTTGACGGTACGGGTCACGGCGAACACCGAAACCTTCCGCCTCGAAAACGGCATGGAGGTAATCCTTAAAGAGAACCACAGTTCGCCCATGGTGGCCAGCGTCGTATTCGTCAAATCCGGCAGCAAGTACGAGTCCAACTTTGAAAACGGCATCACGCACTTCCTTGAACACCTGCTGTTCGACGGTACGGTCAACCAGTCGCGGGAGGAACTGGACGCCTCCATCAGCGACCTGGGCGGCTATATAAACGCGTTTACGGCCAAGGACATGACCGGCTACCTCGTTCTGCTGCCGAAACAGTTCATTGAATACGGCCTGGCGGTTCAGGCCGACATGCTCTTTTGCTCCACCCTCCCGGAGGAAGAGTTGCCCAAAGAACGTAAGGTCGTCATGGAGGAGATAAACCGTTCCGCCGATTATCCCGGATCGGCCGCCCAGGCCTTTTTTACCGAAAAGGCGTATGCCGGGACACCGTACAGCCGGCCGGTTCTCGGTTTCAAGCCGTTCATCGAAAACATCCCCAGGGAAGCCATCATCGCTTACTGGAAACAGGCCTACACGCCGGACAACATGATTATGCTCGTGATCGGCGATTTCGATAGCGGGCAGATGAAAGAGACCGTGACGGGCCTTTTCGGCGCTTTTTCGGGAATGGCTGCTGCAGATTCTCCGGCGGCTTTGCCGGGCGCCGAAAGCCGGTCAGGTCCGCAGGTAATTCTCGGCGCCGGTCTCAGCGGCCGGAACGTATACGACACCGTGGCCAACGTGACGTCGACATACGTCGATTTTTCGTTTGCCGCGCCGCATTACCAGGATCAGGACTACGTGCCGTTCAACCTGCTGACGGAATACCTCGCTCTGGACGAAATCTCGCCACTCAAGCGGGCCCTGACCGCAGGTGCCGACCCTCTGGCGACGGAGGTGTCGGTGTCACTGGTGACAAGAAGCGAGTTCTCCCGGCTTGAGGTGTCGGTGATACTGCAAGACACGGACCGTGCCGACCGCGTTGTGGAAACGGTGGTTGGAGAACTGTCCGGGCTTGGTTCACGCGCCGCCGATCCGGAGGCCCTTGAGGGAATAAAAACCTCGGTCAAGTGCAGCAATATCTATAACACCGAGAAGCTGCACTATTACGGTTTCATAATCGCCCCGATGATCATGACCGCCGGCTGGGATTTCATCGAGCAATACCCGGACCTGCTGAGCCGGGTCACCTGGGCGCAGTGTCAGCAGGCGGCGCATAAGTGGCTCGATCAGCCGGACTTCGTGGCCACCACCGTCAGGCCGGTGGGGGAATCCGGCCAGCCTCCGTACGTGCCGGACGAGATTATGGCCGAAGAAGTGACCGGGTACTTCGATACCGTTACGCTGCCACAGTATGACCTGACTGCCTTACCGGCGCTGAGCTTCCCGGCGACGGACTCGGTGAAATTCGAGCTGGACGACCGGGCAAGCTACGTCAGCGAGGTCCTGGAAAACGGCCTGACTCTCATAATCAAGTCCGGGCCGGACAGCCGCGTGTTCGGAATGACCGTCCTGGGAAAGGGCCGGACGGTCAACGAGCCGGAAGGAAAGGCCGGAATAACGGACTTTGTGAATCGATGCCTTGAAAAAGGGACGCTTACGCGGTCAGCGTCGGAATTCAGCCGGGACCTGGCCCGGATCGGCGCCAACCTGACGCTGTACGACAACCCGTGGATACCGTTTGACGACCGGTACACTACCCGCGGCTATTCATTCATCAAGTTCGAGACCATCGACGAATACGCCGGGCGGGGATTCGGCCTTCTCGTGGACATGCTTCTGTACCCGGCGTTCGACTCTGCGGAAGTGGAGAAAGTGCGCGCCCGGATGCTCGGCACAATCGGCCGCGACGCCACCTCGCCGACCAACGTGGCCCGCGAGTCGTACTACCAGGCGCTGTTCGAGAACAAGCCCTACGCCCAGCCGATCATGGGCAGCGCCCGCTCGATAGCCGGTATCACGAGAGAGGACCTCCGCCGACATCACGCCAACGTGTATTCTCCTGAAAACGTGATTCTCTCCATCGTCACAAACCTGAGCGTCGAGGAGGTCCGCGGGTGGGTCCGGGCGACACTGGGACGAGTCACGCCCGTCGAATTCGTTTCCCGAACGGCGGAAAAGGCCGATCCGCTTGCAACCGTCAAGGAGAGGCACGTCGATCTGGCCAAGGAACAGGTCAGCATCTACCTCGGATCGGCGTTGCCCGGGGCCGGTAGTGCCGATGCCGTGGCGCTGGCGGTAGCGACGTCAATCCTCTCCGAGCGCCTGTTTCTCAACCTGCGCGAGAAACAGGGGCTGGCCTACTCGACCGGAGCCAGCGCGCATTTCGACCGCGATTTCGGCTGGTACTACTGTACGATCGGTACGGCCTCGAACAACTACCGGACCGCCCTGGACGGGCTGCTGCTGCAAATAGACAAGCTCAAGCTCGACGGCCCTACCGAGCGTGAAGTCATGCGGGCCAGAAACAAGACGTGGGGGCGCATGCTGAGCTCCCGCCTGTCCCGGGTGAATCAGGCTTTCTACCTCGGGGTCGACGGTTACCTCGGCCGGGACGTCGGTCACGACTCGGTCTTTGTCCGACAGCTGGAACAGGTCGACATCGAATCCGTCCGCCGCGCGGCTTCACGGTATTTCCGCACGGACACCTATGTCCTGGCCACCGCCGGGCGACGGCCGTAAGCGGCCAGCCGGGACAGCCGCCCGAACGCCGGTTTTTCACTTGACCGGCGTCGGCCACCGGTTATATTGCCGCCCGAACCGAAAGAGATATCTGAAAAAGACCCACTGATGACACCAGATCCCGGGCAATCGGCCGCCACCAGCCCCCGCTATGCCATCCGTGACGCGGTACCGCTTAAGATCCTTGTCCTGTTCGCGCTGGTGTACCTTTTCATTCTGTCGATCACGCTGCTGGGGGGGTCGTTTAAGCTTCTGGGCGGGGGGTTCGCCCAGGCCATTTTCAGAACCACCTCCCATCCGATAGTCGGCCTGGTCATCGGCGTTGTCGTGACGGCAATCATCCAGTCGTCGTCAACCACCACCTCCCTGATCGTGGGTCTGGTCGCCTCGGGAGTGCTGTCGTTCGAGAACGCGATTCCGATGGTCATGGGGGCCAATATCGGCACCACTATCACCAACACGATCGTCTCGCTCGCCAGCATCTCTCGAAAAGAGGAATTCCAGCGAGCTTATACCGCTTCGACGGTGCACGACTTCTTCAATATCTGTGCGGTAATCGTGTTGCTGCCGCTACAGCTATGGTTCAATATCATCGGGGCGGTGGCCAGATGGGCGGAGCAGTTCTTTGAACAGTTCGGCGGGATGACGTTCGCTTCACCGCTGGCCGTCATCACGAAACCGGTGGCCGGCGGAATAATGCACCTCACCGGTGATACCGGCTGGCTGTGCGTGGCGATCGCGTTTCTCCTGCTCTTTATAGCCCTCCGCTACATCGTAGTGGTACTCAAGTCGATGGTGCTGGCCCGGGTGGAGCGGTTCTTCCAGCGCTACATATTCCGCACGGCGGCGCTCAGTCTTCTGCTGGGCATTGTGCTGACGTCGATAATCCAGTCCTCTTCGATAACCACGTCGATAATCATCCCCCTTGTCGCCGCCGGCGTCATCAGCGTCCAGCAGATCTACCCGTACCTGCTGGGGGCCAACATCGGCACCACCGTCACCGCCTTCCTGGCCTCTTTCGTGACCGGGTCGCCCGAGGCGGTAGCCGTGGCCTTCGCCCACCTGATATTCAACCTGTTCGGCATGGCCATATTCTGGCCGTTGAAGGTGGTCCCGCTCTTCCTGGCCTCCAAACTGGGGGCGGCCGCCGCTCGATCGAAGATGATACCCATTGTATATATTCTAATCGTGTTCTTTCTTATACCAGGCGTGATAATCCTGCTGACGAGGTAACAATATGTTCGAGAAATTCAAAGAGCTGTTCAGTTCCGAGAATCTGCTTGAGGCCGCCTACCGCACGACTCTCAAAATGCTCGAGTTCGACTACGATATGTACGAAGCGTCGCGCAAGGTCCTCCGCGATTCGGACACCGACGAACTTCCATTCGACATAAAGAAGACCGACCGGAAGATCAACAAGTACGAGCGCGAGGTCCGCCGCAACGTGCTGACGCACCTGACGGTGGCCGGGACACAGAACCTGGTCCCGGGGCTGGTGCTGGTGTCGATCGTAATCGACGTCGAGCGTATTGGAGACTACACCAAGAACATTGCCAGCCTGGCCGCGCGGCACAAGGATAAGCTCAAGGCTGGCGACCACGAGAGCGCCCTCGTGTCGATCGAGCAGGCTATCGAGCAGAATTTCCCCAAACTCATCGAGCTGCTCAAGAGCCAGGACAAACAGCGGGCCCGGGAAGTGATGCAGATCGAGCAGACGATAAGCAGAACCAGCGACCAGATCGTCAACGACATGATCGGCGAAGAGGATCAGGGGCTCTCACGGCGCGACGCCGTGACCCTGGCCATGTACGCGCGGTATCTCAAGCGCGTCAACGCTCACCTGACCAATATCGCCAGTTCGATTGTGAATCCGTTCCCGAGAATCGGATTCCGTGAGAAGGAAAAGAGCGGCAAGGCCTAGACGTCTGACTTCTCTCTGAGCCCCAGCCCCATCCTGGTGGCAGGCACCAGGCAGCCGCGATGCAGCACGAGAAAAAACAGGGCGAGCACGATGTAAACCGCCGTGACCTCGAGGCGGATGTCCGCGATGAACAGTTGCAGCAGAAAGAGCCCTGCCAGCAGCACGCCCTCCAGGCGGGTCAGCCGGAGATTCACCAGAACAGCCACCGCGAACAGCGACTGCGCCGAGGTCAGGATCAGTTCGTGATCCTGCAGGCTGTCGAGCACAAACGGCCGCACCGCCGAGCCTGAAATCGCGTACACCAGCGGGATGGTCCCGACCAGCAGCGTCCACTGATTGACCTTCGAAGATATCAGGGCATGAAGAGCTGCACCGGCGGCCCCGCGCAGCGCCCAGGTTGCGGCGATAATGAACTCCGGGGCCTCCGACGCTATCGGCGCCAGCCATTGCACGACAAGGAACTCGTTTAACCCCAGGGTCCTTCCCGAGGCAACCAGCGACTCCGCGAACGGCTCGGCGACGAAAAAGATCACCAGCCCGGAATACAGGAACGAAACAATCGTTGCCGCCCGGCGGTACCCGCGTGACATGTTCGCCAGAATCTTGACCGGACCGACTATCTCCGGCTCTACGTGTTCCATCCTGGCCGCACGGCGCGTGTAAAGGACAAACAGGGTAACCAGAATCGCGGTATCAACCAGATTCAGACTTCCCTTGAGGGGAATGGTGAACGAATAGATGGTTGCCATGGCCAGGTAGAAGATTTCTACCCGGTGCGATTTCTCCAGGACGATGGCCCGTCGTTTCTTGGCCAGGACGAAAAGCAGCAGCACGAGCGGCCAGCCCAGCCCGACCAGAAGGCGGTTGGCGCCGGTCATGTTGGCAATCGCGTAGTGGGCCTGTTGAGGATCATGGGCCGCTTTCCAGGTAAATACGAAATCGACGGCGTATTCCGGCAGCACCGCGATCAAAGCCAGAATGGCTATAGCCAGCGATTGGGAGATGTCGATCTGCGCCGCCTCGGCCGCCCACGAAAGCAGGAAGGCCGCAGCGAATATGGCCGTCCCGAACAGCAGCGCCCCGACCACCGGACCGACATGCACCGAGACCGTGCCCAGGTACAGCCCCGGCAGCGACCCGAGGATAGCCAGGCAAAGGAAAACGTACAAAGAGGCTTGCACCTCGTGTTTGTTCTGGGAACCCGTCATAGGTCAGCCAAGAGGTAAGCCCTGCGGCCGCGGCTGCCTCAACCGCGAATGATCATGTTGACAATGTCCTTCCGGAGCAGAACGCCAACAAGCTGATCGCCCGAGATAACGAAGACCCGGCTGATATCCTTGAAAATCATCATCGCGGCAACCTCGACAATCCTCGTATCAGGGGTCGTAACCTCAAAGTCGTCGCGATAGAGCTGCGACACCTTGATCTTGTCCTCTTTCTTGAGCAATTCCTCGAACGGTTCGACATCCATCGAGTAGTTGAGGTTCGAGATCAGCGACTTGTAGTCCGGCAGCGCCGCCTTGATAAGGTCCCGGTCGTTAATCACCCCCACCAGGCGGTTTGACTCGTCCACCACGGCCAGGGCCGACAGCCGGTTGCAGAACATCTGGTTAGCCACTTCCTTGAGCGTGTCGTCGGGAGTCACCATGGCTACCTTGTGCCGCATGACGTCTTTGACCATCAGCTCCTTGTCGATCATGACGTTCGAATCGGAGATCAGCTTGATCAGGTCGCTCTTGCTGGTCATGTTCCGGATTTTCTCCAGAACCCCCTCAGCCCGCGCGAACCGGGCCAGCCCGGAGAGCGTTTGCAGGTACAGTTTGGCGATGGTCGACGGTGTCAGCAGCAGGCAGACTACGTACACGGGAATCCCGTCGGGTGTCTTGTCCTCCAGCCCGTCTTGCGAAACGCCGACCAGGATGTAAAGTTCCTTTACCGCGTCGGTCCGGGCGTGCGGGAAGGCAAAACCGTGACCGTACGAAGTGCCTTCGACCTCCTCCCGTTCGCGCACCGAAAGCAGCACCTTGTCATAGTCGCACTCGAATCCCTCTTCGCAGATAGTCGTCAGCAGTTCCCGCACCGCCTCATCCTTGGTCCGTCCCCTGAGATTCATGTTGACGCGGCGCTCCATCAGGAGATTGGCGAGTTTCACAGGACACCTCTCAGCATTTGGTCACGCGTGAGTTACTTTCTCATTGAGCAGCGCGGGCGAAGCCACGCCGCCGGAAACCAGGAATTTGATTCCGTCTTCCACCGTCATGTCAAGCAGGACCACCTCGTCGGCCGGCACGATCACCACCATTCCGGAGACCGGTGTGGGCGTGGACGGCACAAATACCGATATGAAACGCCGCCTTTCGCCGCCGACGTTCAGTTCCAACCGGCGGCTGACGAAGCAGATCTGGTAGGCACCCTTGCGCGGATACTCCACCAGACCGATTTCCTTGAACGATCCGCCCTCGGTGGTGGTAGTAACTGCTTCCAGGAGCTGTTTGGCTGCGGAATAGATCGGCCGGATAATGGGCATCCGAACCAGCAAACGATCTCCCGCCCGATAGATCCGGCGGCCGATCCAGTTGCGCGTGAGCACTCCGAAAAGCAGTATCAGCAGCGTGATTGTCAGAACACCCAGCCCGGTCCGGTAGTAGCCAAGGATGTCGTGAAGGTACGTTTCAAGAATACCGTCGACAGCCTGGAACAGAAACCGCAGGACGATAAAGGTCAGAATGACCGGAACCACGACCAAAACGCCGCTGATAAAATACCGCTTGACTGTATCGATGACAGTGCTGACTGCCGACATCCGGTGGCCTGCCTTCCATTCAAAGCGAACTGATTATAGCCGCCGCTCAAAGCAATGTCAACAGCAATGCGCCGTCAGTGGGGGATAAAGCCGAACGAGAAGGGAATCTTCGAAGCGAACTGCACCACCGGCTCGGGGTAGAGCCCGACGATGAGCACGCCGACCAGTCCGATCACGAGAACGGCCAGGGCCGGACCCGAATACCGAATCCTGTGCGGCGAGGCTTCCCTGGCGAACCAGGCCATCTTGATTACGTTGGCGTAGTAATACAGGGCAAACACCGACGTCAGGAGCCCGATGCCGACCAGCCAGTACAGCCAGCTGTACCCCTGTCCGCTGCCGGCCAGACTGATGGCGGCGGCAAATACGTAGTACTTGCCGAAGAAACCGGCCAGGGGCGGTATCCCGGCCAGCGACAGCAGAAAGACGGAGAGCGTGATCGAGAGGAAAGGTGACGTGCGGGCAAGGCCCGAGTAGGTCGCGATCTCGCACGACCCGGTCTGATCTTCAACCAGCGCCACGACCGCAAAAGCGCCCATGTTGGCAAACAGGTAGGCAAAGGTGTAGAAACCTACCGCGGCCAGGCCCAACTCGTTCATCGCCACCATCCCGATCATGATGTACCCGGCCTGGGCGATGGTCGAATAAGCCAGCATCCGTTTGATGTTCGTCTGGCGTATGGCCGCGACGTTGCCCAGAATCATGGCCGCCGCGGCAAGCACGCCGACAAGCACCCCCCAGTCGTTGGGGCTCATTACCGGATCGTAAAAAGCATACAGCCCGTTGACGACAATCTTGGCGAAAGCCACCAGCCCCGCCGCCTTTGAACCGACCGAGAGGAAGGCCGCTACCGGCGTCGGCGATCCCTCGTACACGTCGGGCACCCACTGGTGGAACGGCGGCAGCGCCAGCTTGAATCCGATCCCGGCCAGTATGGCCACCGTCGCCAGGATCAGGATAACACCGATGTCGCCTTCATGGACCAACTGCGTGACCGCCAGGTTGATCTTCATCTGGACGATGTCCGTCGTGCCGGACAGGCCGTACAGGAAAGAAATCCCGTACAGGAGCAACGCCGAGGAGAGAGCGCCGACAATCAGGTATTTGATCCCCGCCTCAACGGACTTGCGATCGTCCTTGAAGAAGGCCGCCAGCACGTACAGCGGAATCGTGGTCAGCTCCAGGCCGATGTACAGTGACAGCAACTCCTGTGACGACCCCAGGAACATCATGCCCACCGTCGAAAGCAGAATGAGACCGAAGAACTCGCCGCGATGGTTGACGATCTTCTGTCGGGTCAGGCCGAAGGAACTGCCGATGGCCATGAAGGCGGCGCCCAGGAAAATCACCTTGAAAAAGACGGCCATCGGATCATTGAAGAACATCACGCCAAAACCCCGGCCATAGCCGGTGACGGAGAGAATCACACCGCATATGACCAACCCCGACAGGGCCAGATACCCCACCGCCGACCCCGACTTCCGCTTGCTGAGCACGTCAAAAGTGACCACCACCAGCGCCCAGAGGAACAGGAAGATCTCCGGCAGCATCATCCGAATCGAGTATTCCGGCAACTGCACGTCCATCGTACTACCGAGCCATCAGGTTGATCAGATTTTCCAGCGTGGCCGACATCAGAGCGCTGAGCGGCTTGGGATAGATGCCGATCGCCAGCGTCAGCACCATCAGGGGAGCCACGGTGATGATTTCGCGCACGTTGATCTCCGTCAGCCCTCCCCACCGGGAGAGATCGAAATCGCCGAGAAACATGTGCTGCACCATGCGGAGCATATAGGTCGCGCCGAGCACGACACCAAGAACCGAAATGCCCACGAGTACCTTGTTAAGGGCGCCGAAGGCCCCGATAAACACCATGAACTCCGAAACAAAGCCCGACATCCCGGGCAGCCCCAGGGCAGCCATCGAGAAGAACACCATGATACTGGTGTAGACCGGTATTTTCACGCCCAGCCCGCCAAAGGCGGCAATCTCGCGAGTGTGCGCCCGATCATACAGAACGCCCACCAGGAGGAACAGCGCGCCCGTGATCAGGCCGTGCGAAAGCATCTGGAACATGCAGCCGGTAATCGCCTGCACCGACGAGAACGCCCCCAGCGCCAGCATGCAGTACCCCATGTGCGACACCGACGAATACGCCACCAGCTTTTTCAGGTCTTTCTGCGCCATGGAGACGAGCGCCCCGTAGATGATCGAAATAGCCCCGAGCAGGGCAATCCAGAAGGACAACTGGCGCAGGGCCTCGGGAAACATCGGCCACGAAACGCGGAGCATCCCGTAGGTCCCCATCTTCAGCAGGACGCCGGCCAGGATGACGGATACCGCCGTCGGCGCCTCCACGTGGGCGTCCGGCAACCACGTATGGAACGGCCAGACCGGAACCTTGATGGCAAAGGCGATGAAGAAGAACACAAAGCAGACCACCTGCAGGGTGTGGCCCAGGCCGGGCCCCGTCTGAATCAGCGTCAGCATGTTCAGCGTATGCGGCTCGCTGGTGAAATACAGGATCAGGATCGCGACCAGCATGAAAATCGATCCGAAGAGCGTGTACAGGAAGAACTTGATCGCCGCGTACTCCTTGCGGGGACCGCCCCAGACACCGATGAGGAAATACATCGGCACCAGCATCACTTCCCAGAAGACATAGAACAGGAAGAAATCCAGAGCTACAAACACGCCCATCATGCCGGTCTCGAGCAGGAGAAAGAAGGCGAAATACTCCTTGACCCGGTTTTCGATGTTAAAGGAGGCGATCAGCGACAGGGTCGACAGCAACCCGGTCAGGAACAGCAGCGGTACGCTGATACCGTCCGCGCCGAGGAGGTACTGGATATTCAGCGACGGGATCCAGTTGAACGGCCCCTCCGCGTAGGCCATGGCCGACGAACCGGAATACCGGAAATAGTAATCCCAGACGAGCCAGCATGACAGCACCATGGGGATAAACGATGCGATCGTGGCCGTCCACCGGATGGCCCACTTGCGCTCTCTGGGTATGACCATCACCGCGACCATGCCGATCAAGGGTATGAATACCAGCAAGCTCAGTATTGGAAACTGCATCTTATAGTCCATCCTCCACAGTCATGCGTTATTCTTCCAGCTGGCTGGCTCCGCTGCCGAGCATCCGGGCCGTCACCTGCGCTTTTCTCTCTCTCGCCGCCGCGTACCTGGTCAGGATCGCCAGAACGATGAGTCCGGCGATGAATACCACGGACATGACCGGCCAGCTGACGTCGATCAGGACAACCTCGAACTTGACCAGCGAGATTATCAGAACGGTCACCAGGATAAACAGGGCATAAGACTGCACCACGCCGGTCTGAAGGAACCTCAGCAGCGACGACCCCTGCTGAACGAGCCAGCCCGCGCCGTTGACCGCACCGTCAACAATCCACGTATCGAACCACATCTTGACATCCGACCACAGAATCGTCAGCCGCCCGACCAGGTTCACGAGGCCGTCGACGATCCTGTCGTCAAACGTCCAGATAAACCGGGCCAGCGCCAGCGCCGGCCGGATTATGACGAGATCATACAGCTCGTCGAAATAGTACTTGTTGTACAGCAGGGTATACAGCGGCCTGAACCGTTCGGCCAGCCGCTCGGCGGAGATTGTCCGCTTGTAATAAATCAGATAGGCCAGCCCGATGCCGCTGACCGCCACCACCGTTGAGATCACCATCAGCAGGTAGTTCGGTGCCGCATGGTGTACCTCCCCGTGATAGATAAAGGACGAAAAGCCCTGATGGAGCCAGGGAAGCGCCACCCAGCCCGCGAAGATCGAAAGAAAGGCCAGCAGCACCAGCGGCCAGGTCATCGACCGCGGCGATTCATGGGCATGCTCAAAGCGGTGCTGGTCCCGCGGCTTGCCGAAAAACGTCAGAAAACACAGCCGCCACATGTAAAAGGCCGTCATGAACGCCACCGCGAGAGTAAAGAACATAAAGACCGGGTGGTGCTGCGTGGCGGCGACGATCTCGTCCTTGGACCAGAATCCCGATAGCGGGAAGATGCCGGCAATCGACAGCGAGGCGATCATGAACGTGATGGCCGTCGTCTTCATCTTCGGGGCCAGGCCGCCCATCTCCTGGATGTCATTGGTGTGCACGGCGTGTATTACGGAACCGGCGCCCAGAAAGAGAAGGCCCTTGAAGAAGGCGTGCGTCATCAGGTGGAGCATTCCGGCCGTGTACCCGGGCGAATGTTGGCCCAGGGCGGTGTCGTGGCCGTACAGGCCGAGCGCCATAATCATGTACCCGAGCTGCGAAACGGTCGAGTAGGCCAGGATCCGTTTGATGTCGTTCTGCACGAGGCCGATCGAGGCCGCGATGAGCGACGTAACTATACCGATTATGGCAACCACCAGCGACGCCTCGGCCGAGCCGACAAATAGCGACATCGTCCGCGCCACCAGGTATACACCGGCCGCCACCATCGTCGCGGCGTGAATCAACGCCGAAACCGGCGTGGGACCTTCCATGGCATCCGGCAGCCACACGTGCAACGGGAACTGGGCGGATTTGCCGACGGCGCCGCAGAACACGAAGATGCAGATGACCGTCAGGATACCGGCCGGAATGGCCCCGGCGGCGACACTGTCAAAAACCTGGCCGTAGTTGAAGGTGCCCGCGTAAACCGCAATCATCAGCAACCCCACGATAAAGCCAAGGTCACCGATGCGGGTGGTGATAAACGCCTTCTTGCCGGCGTCGGCGGCCGACTTCTTCTCAAACCAGAAACCGATCAGCAGGTAACTCGTCAGCCCGACCAGCTCCCAGAAGATGAAGATCATGAAGAAGTTGTTGGCCAGGACCAGGCCGAGCATGGAGAAACAGAAAAGCGAAAGGTACGCGAAAAAGCGGCTGAATCGCGGGTCACCCTTCATGTACCCGATGGAATAGATTTGCACGCACGAGCCGACGATCGTGACCACCATAAGCATGATCGCGGTGAGCGGGTCGATCAGGATGCCGAACTCGAAATTCAGGGCGGCAAACGACGTGATCGCCACGGATGCTTCATAGGCGGCCCCGTGGCGGGCCAGTGTCTCGATCAGGACAACGACCGACAGCACCCCGCTGGCCAGTATCATGGCCACCGAGAACCCCGCCGACAGCGCTTCCTTCCAGCGGAAGAAAAAGACAATCACCAGGAAGCCCAGAAGCGGCAACAGGGCTATGATGTATGCATACGGGGTCATCGGTTTCGCGCTACCATTTCATGATTGTGAAGTTTTCACTGTCGATACCGCGCCAGTTACGGTAGATAAGCAGAACGATGGCCAGGCCCACCGTGGCCTCGGCCGCCGCCACCACGACAATGAAGATGGCGAACATCTGCCCGGTCAGGCCGTCGCTCATAATGTACTTGTTGAAGGTGACAAAGTTGATGTTGGCGGCGTTGAACATCAACTCCAGCGACATGAGAATCCCGATCGTGTTCCGCCGGGTGATGACACCGAACAGGCCGATGGAAAACAGCACCGCCGCCAGCGCGAGATAGTAGACCATCAGGACCTCTCCCCCCTCGCCAGCACGATGGCGCCGATCATGGCCGCCAGAAGCAGCACCGAAACCACCTCGAACGGGAGCATGAACTCGGTCATGAGCAGCTTGCCGATGGCCAGCACGTTCTCGGCCGGGAGGGCCTCGTTGGTGAATTGCCAGACCTTCGTACCCCCGATCAGGATGATGGTGCCCATGGCGAACGTCAGGCAGACGAAGAACGCGACAAGGGCGTTCTGGTTAGTCTGCACAATCTCGCGCGAGGCCAGATTCGAGGTCAGCATGACCGCGAAGATCATCAGGACGGCCACCGCCCCGACGTAAATCAGCACCTGCGCCGCGGCCAGGAACTCCGCACCCAGCAGGATGAATATCCCGGCCACCGAGGCCAGGCAGAGCACCAGGGCAATGGCGCAGTGGAAAATGTTCCGCAGGCTGACTACCAGGAACCCCGACACCAGGATGACGGCGGACAATATCCAGAAAACCACTGAAACGCCCGATGATTCAGCCATGGCTCACGCTTCTCCCTCTGTCTTCGGGTCCTGGCCGGCACCGTCCGGGCCCGGCTGTCCGTCGGCCGGGGGCTTTTTCTCCGAGGACGAGGCGGGGCCGGCCGGACCGGCAACATCAGCGCGGGCCGGCTTCTTCTTGCGCGTGTCAACGTAATCAACGTCCCGGCCCATTTCCTGCAACTTCCGCATATCCCAGACGAGATCGTCCTTGTTCACGGTGGAAAACTCGTATTTCGTGGCCATTTTGATCGCACAGAAATTGCACGCTTCCTCGCACAGGCCGCAGAAGCAGCAGATGCCGTTATCCACGACGAACGATATCAGGCGCCGTTTCTTGTCTTCGCCGCGGGGAGCGTCAATCCGTATCGCCCCCGTGGGACAGGCGCGCATGCACAGCATACACGACGTGCAGTTCAGTTCGCCGGTCTCCTTGTCGGAGAGCAGCACCACGATCCCGCGTGAGCGCTCCGGCATGGTCCATTTTTCTTCGGGATACTGGATCGTAATGGCGTGCCGACCCAGGTGCTTTCCGGTGATGCCCAAACCCCGGACCAGGTTCTTGATGTCTTTCAACAGCTTCGGCATCAGTCCATCCTCACTACCAGTACCACCCCAGGTGCTTGACCAGAGCGGCCAGAATCAGGTTGGCAAACGTCACCGGCACCAGAAACTTCCACGCGAACTCCATCAACTGGTCCACCCGAAGACGCGGGTAGGTCCACCGAAACAGCATCAGCAGCAGGATCACGGCCAGCACCTTGACCAGAAACCACAGCCACGAAGGCAGGAACGGTCCTGACCAGCCCCCCAGGAAGAGCGTCACCCCGATCGCCGAGACCGTGAACATGTTCACAAACTCGGCCAGAAAAAACATGGCGAACTTCATCCCCGAATACTCGACGTTATATCCGGCCACCAACTCCTGTTCTGCCTCCGGAATGTCGAACGGAACACGGTTGACCTCGGCCGTGGCCGCGACGATATACGTGGCGAAGGCTATGGGGCCGAACGGAAGACGAAAGACAAACCAGTTGAAAACAAGTCCCGACTGTGACCGCACGATGTCAACCATGGACAGGGAACCCACAAAAATTATGACCACCAAGACCGACGCCACCATCGGCACTTCATAGCTGACAATCTGGGCTGCCGAGCGCATGCCGCCCAGCAGGGCATACTTGTTGTTCGACCCCCAGCCGGCCATCAGCAACGAAATAACGGTAAACGTGGTCACCGCCATGATGTAGAGAATGCCGATGTTGAGGTCAGCCACAATCAGCCCGTCACCGAACGGAATGGCCACGTAGGCGAGGAAAGCCGCCACAAAACACATCACCGGCGCCCAGAAAAATATCACCCGGTCACGCGTGGCAATCTTCACGTCCTCCTTCAGGAGGAGTTTGACGGCATCCATCACGGTCTGGTACCAACCGTGCCAGCCGTGGCGCATCGGTCCGAACCGCTGCTGGATGTGGGCGGAGATCTTCCTCTCCCACCAGACAAGGTACAGGGCGATAAGGGCCAGGACACCGAACACCATTGCCGCCAGAACCGTGTACGTCAGGATATCCAGCCACGGCTGGGGCAAGCCGGTATCCGCCAGGAGCCCGTACAGCCACCTGAACACGCCGTGCAGTTCGCCCACGGCCACCGGCCAACTCATCGGTCAACCTCCGGCATGATCACGTCCAGAGTCGCAAATATGGCCACCAGGTCTGCGATCAGTCCCCCCGTGCCGAATACCGGAAGTGCCTGAAGTTGATTGAATGACCCGCCCCGCGTTTTGACTCGAAGTGGTTTCTTGCCCCCGTCCGACTGTATGTATACCCCTAACTCGCCGCGAGAGTTCTCGACTCGTGAGTAAACTTCTCCCGGCGGCGGCTTGAAGTTGGGCGACACCTTGGCCGAGATGGGCCCGTCCGGCAGCCCGTCGAGGGCCTGCTCTATAATCTTGATGGATTCCTTGATCTCATCCAGACGAACCAGGTAGCGGTCGTAGCAGTCACCGTTCGGACGGACGGCCACCTGGAAGTCAAAGCGGTCGTAGATCGAGTAGGGGTCGTTGCGGCGGATGTCGTAGTTGACGCCCGAAGCCCTCAGCACCGGGCCGGACACGCCGTAGGCGATCGCCACTTCGGGCGCCAGGTAACCGACACCCTTTGTGCGCACCAGCCAGATCGGGTTCTCGTTTAACAACCCCTCGTAGTCGTGGAGCTTCTCCCTTATGGTGCTGAGAACCGTGCGGCACTGCGGAACAAACTGCGCGGGAATGTCCTTTGAGACACCGCCGATCCGGATATAGTTGTAAGTCAGACGCTGACCGCAGGTCATCTCGAACAGATCGATGATGCCCTCCCGCTCGCGAAGTCCGTACAAAAAGGGGGTGAGTGCACCGATGTCCATGGCCGTGACGCCGTAGAAGATGAGGTGCGACGCAATCCGGTTCAGTTCGAGCATGATGACACGCAGGTACTCCGCCCGCTCGGGGACCTCGATACCGGCCAGTTTCTCGGCGGCCAGCGCAAACGCCTGGTTGCACGACATGGACGTGACGTATTCAAACCGGTCGAGGATCGGGATGCACTGGGCGTAGGTGCGATTCTCGCAGATCTTTTCAAGGGAGCGATGAAGGTAACCGATAACGGGCTCGATCCTCATGACTCTCTCGCCGTCCATGGTCAGCATGAGTCGGCAGACACCGTGGGTCGCGGGGTGGTGCGGCCCCATATTGACGACGAATTCCTCGGTCCTCAGGCCATCCATTACAGCTCCGGCATGCGGACAAAATCGGGAGCATCCCAGTCCTTACGCAGCGGATAGCCCTGATCCCAGTCGTCAGGCAGCAGAAAACGTGTCAGGTTTTCATGGTTGAGCACGTTGATGCCGTAAAGCTCCCACATCTCCCGTTCGTGCCAGTTGGCGGCCGGCCACACCTCCTGAACCGACTCGATCTCGGCCGCCTCATACGGCAGGATAACCTTGAAATCCAGGCGCAGGTTGTTAATGGTGGACGCCACAGAGTAGACTATCTCAAACCGCTCACCGGTGTCCACGCCGCCCAGGTTGCAGAGAAAATCGAACTTTACACGCTCGTCGTCACGCAGGGCTTTAGCCACCTCGAGAAGGTCGGACCGCTTCACTTCGTACATCGGGTCGTAGCGACCGGTGTCAAGAAGGGTCATCCTGCCCTCGAACCGGCCGGCGATATGGCTCTTCAACTCGTCCCTGGTCACGCCTGCTTTTCCTGCCAGTCTCCAAGCTTGGTCTTCTTGAGCTTTTCCTGTAGGTGAATGCAACCTTCCATCAGTGATTCCGGTCGCGGCGGGCATCCGGGTATGTACACGTCGACGGGGACAATGTGGTCGATGCCCTTCTCCACCGAGTAACAGTCGTAGTAAAAGGGACCCCCGCTTATGGTGCAGCCGCCCATCGCGATCACGTAGCGCGGCTCGGCCATCTGGTCGTACAGACGGCGCAACCTCGGGGCCATCTTCTTGGTGATGGTTCCGGCGACGATGATCAGGTCGGACTGTCGCGGGGTGGCGCGAAAAATCATACCGAGGCGGTCGAAATCGTACCGCGACGCACCGGTACACATCAGTTCGATGGCGCAGCAGGCGGTACCAAAGAGCAAATACCACAGCGACTTGGCCTGCGCCTGACCCAGAACCGCCTCAAGGCTGGTCATCACCAGTGACCCGCCGGGTATGCGCTCGGCGTATAGAGGCAGCTTCCTGATCACACCCACCGGAGCACCCCCTTCTTCCAGGCATAGTACAGGCCGTAGAAGAGAATCACGATGAATATGACCATTTCAATTAGCGCGTACAGGCCGAGCTGCCCGAAAGCCACCGCCCACGGAAAGAGGAATACGACCTCGACGTCGAAAATCACGAAAATCAGGGCGAAAATATAGAAACGGTTATTGAACCGTATCCACGAACTGCCGATCGGCAACTCCGCGCACTCGTAGTTCACACTTTTCTCGGGGTAGGTATTTGACGGCCTGATCAGACTTGACAGAAAAAACGTAAACAGGACAATTCCTGTCCCAACTAAAAGGAATATGAGAACCGCCAAATACTCCGACATGCTGTCCGTTTTTCCTGCCCGTTCGACTCAGAGGTGTGACCGTGTGCACGCGTTTTGACTGCGCAAGAAAGGTCGTTTTCGAGCGAAGTCAAGCGCTTTTTTCGGCTTTTTCCGTCGTGTCAACTCGTTTGACGACAACAAATACCGTAAGTACAAAGTTGCCCGGTCCCGCCTTTTGCCGACAGCGCAGTTTGTACTAACTAACATAGCACACAGGACGCGCCGTACTCGAACGACGCACAGCGTGCGGCACGATGTTTGTCCAACGCCGCCTCGGAAGCACCTCGCCGTCTGCTAAACGAACGACCCCCCTGTGGACCTCAGGCTACGCCGTCCAGCAATGTAAGGACCGACCACCGTCTGAAAGGCCGGTTTCAGCCGGTCAGTCCAGGCGCCGGATCCTGAAGTACAGCCCGACCGCAAGAATCGTGATGAACAAGGTCGCCACGGCAAGCCCGTACCGGCGGTAGTAGTATTCGTCCACCAGCGCCAGCGAATTGAGTTTCACCGTGTCGGCAACCTGCACCCCCGCGAGCGCACGCGACGTCACCTCATCGGCGCTGAATGAATGCACGAGCGTGCGCGCCTGAATCAGCGCCTGGTCGACGTCCTTTATGCGCAGCTCTTCGTCAGTGGTCATCATGCCCCTAGTTACTGCGTCCTCCAGCGACGCCTGCGCTTCCCGCCGGACCGAGAGCAGGTTTAGAATGGCCGTGAGCATGCTGTCGGCCACGGCCAGGCCCCTCGTGCCGTCGTCGATGTCGTGGCAGTCCACGCACAGACCCGGCTCAGTCGGGCCGACCATGGCGTCGGACGGTTTCATGACCAGGTGGTTGGAATGGCAGGTTTCGCACTCGGGAAGGTCGTTTTCGTCAAAGGCGACCTTGTGAGGGGATCTGTCGAACATCTCCGATTCGAGAGCGTGACAGTTGCCGCAAACGGCCGAAAGAGAGACCACACCCGGAGGGGCCGCACCGTGGTTGCCGTGGCAGTCGTTGCAGGCAGGCGCGCCCAACTCCTTCCTTTCCAGGTAGCCGAGTACTTCAAAATAGCGCGCGGAGTCGCCGGCCGAGGCCGGATCACCGCCCGTCAGAACAAGCTTGAAATCATCGCCGAGCGCCAGATCCAGTTCCCGGGCAAGCCCCCGCACCGTCTCCATGCTCATCAGTGCCATGCCGTGAACCGACTGGACGTAGTCCTCAACCTGGGCCGTTGACAGATCGTATCCGGCCATATACTCCGGGTCGGCGTGACACTTACCGCAGGTGCCGGGGATGTTCTGCGGATAGGTGCTCGAGTGCGGCATTTTGGCGTCACCGATCTCGTGCACCGTATGACACGATATGCACGTGGCCACCCTGGTATCCTTACTCTCGAGAAGGCGTCGGCCGTGCACGGAAGTCCCGTATTTGGCCAGTTGGTCGGTCGGCAGTGACGGATTATGCTCGTGCATATAGGCCGGATCGCTGTGGCAGCGGGCGCAGAAGCGCGGCACCTCCCCAGCAGTCGGTACACCGCGATAGCCTTCCACGCGGCGAACCTCATCCATGTCGCCAAGCGAACCGTCGCCGCCGTGACAGTCGACGCATCCAAGCCCCTTCAGGGAGTGAACGTCCCGGACGAACTTGTGCGACGGGCCGTCTTCATCCTCATAATCGCGGTGGCAGGTCCGGCAGTTATCATCCGCCGCAGATAGGAGTCCGGGGCCAGCCGCGAGCACCAGGAAAAGAAACAACAACGGGATTCTCATGGCTGCCTCCTACTCCAGAATGTATCCAAGTACGGTCATGACCACTACGAACGCCAGCACCAGCGCTCCGATCAGGACGATGAACCGGGGTTTCTCCCCGTGAACCGATTTTCTGTCGAAAAACGGTATGACCGTCCAGACGAGGCCGCCGACCGTGAAGACGATCACGCCGAACAGTTCCCCCTCGACGAACCACACGTGTGCCGGCAGGAACTTCAGGGCCTGGAAAGCAAACATGAAGTACCATTCGGGCCGAATCACGGGCGGCGCCGGCGCAAACGGATCAGCCTTGGTGCCGAGCGGCCAGTGCATGGCGCCGATGCCGTCCGGAAAAAAGACCGCCATCAGCGCCAGCACGTTCAGCACGATGAGCCACAGGAGCAGATCGCGATATATAAAATGAGGAAAGAACTTCATGTACCGTTTCTCTGACGGCGGCATGTTCTGCCAGGACAGCGGTTCGCTCATCCCCTGCCGCTGGATGGCGACCAGGTGACCGGCCAGGAAGACGGTAAAGATCCCCGGCAGAATCGCGACGTGCAGACCGAAAAAGCGGCCGATCGTCGCCCCGGTCACTTCCTCCCCGCCGCGCAGGACCACCAGCAGTTCTTTGCCGATTACCGGTATGGCGCCGGCCATGCCCGTCCCCACCCGGGTTGCGAAAAAGGCCAGCTCATTCCACGGCAGCAGGTAACCGGAGAACCCAAAGGCCAGAGCCAGCCCCAGCATGACAATGCCTGTTATCCAGCTTAACTCCCTCGGCTTGCGATAGGCGTGGGTGAAGAAGACCGTGAACATGTGAACAAAGACGGCCAGAATCATGAGATTCGCCGACCAGGCGTGCACGGACCGGATCAACCAGCCGAACTTGACCTCCGAGACAATGAACCGGACCGATTCGTAAGCGCTGTCAGCCCCCGGACGGTAATACATCAGCAGCAGAATGCCCGTCACCACCTGCACCATGAACAGAAAGAGGGAGACTCCGCCCAGGTAGTAGAACATGGAATGCGAATGCACCGGGACCACCTTGTGGCCGAAGTACTCAAGCAGTCCCCCGATCTGAAACCTGTCATCGAGCCACTGAAACGCGCGGCCGGCCGCGCCGTCATTCTGCCTCCCGGCACCGGTCGCCATCACCCCACCTCCCGGGCAATGAAAATGTCCTCACCGACTTCGTTGACAACGTACTGCTCCAGCGGCCTGGGTGGTGGGCCCGATATGTTCTTGCCGTCGAGATCATAGCGTCCGTTGTGGCAGGAACACCAGACGATACCGAGATCGGGCCGGTGCTGGACGGTGCAGTCCAGGTGTGTGCACGTGGCCGCCAGCGCTTTGAGCTTGCCCGCTTCCGTCACGAGGATGAGGCCGAGATTGCGGCCGAACTTGAACGTCTTGGCCCGGGACGGCTCAGCCTCGATATCCGCCCGTTTGAACGGAAGCTTCATCTGGTTCACGTTGGGTTCACCCGATTCCGGCGGCTTGATGAACCTGAGCACCGGGTACGCAATGGCGCCGAGAGTAGCCAGAGTGCCGCCGCTCAGAATAGCGTTGAGGAAGTTGCGCCGGGAAGATTCCCTTTCCGCCACTTAGCCCTCCTGTGGTTTGCCTGCATGAATCGCGTCATTGTACCACCCGGCCGCTGCGATGTCAACAGATCAGGATTCCACCGTGCGGCAACGTGCCGGGAACTGCCCTGCAACCCGTCTTGAATCATGAACGTACAACTGCAATCGCGTCAATCTCCACCCTGGCTTCTTTCGGCAGACCGGCGACCTGTACGGTGACCCGGGCCGGGGGATCGGACGCAAAGCAGGAGGCATACACGTCGTTGACGGCGCCGAAATCTCTCATATCAGCCAAGTAAATGGTCGTCTTGACAACGTCATCGAAATCAGCCCCGGCCGCCTCCAGCACGGCTCCAAGGTTCTCCATTACCTTCCGACACTGTTCGGCGGCAGTCCTGCCCACCATCTCGCCCGTCCCGGAATCAAGGGCTATCTGACCGGAACAAAACAACATAGTGGCACACGTCGTGCTCACGGCCTGCGAGTACGGCCCGACCGCCGCCGGGGCCTTGTCGCTTCTGATGGTCTGTCTCATATATATCTCCCAGCGTGGAATTTCGGTCCAATATATCGCCAATCCGCCGGCCGAGACAAACGATTATTTCATCGCCCGGCTGACCGGCCGGACTCCCCCTGCCGACCCCTCTCCCGGAAGGAGCCGGCGCTTTCCTCTTGCATTACGTAAGGCCCGGACATAACATTGGCGGTGTGCCTTTCTGCTCGCCGGACATCCCAAAGGTGCTAATTCAATAAGTAAAGGAACCGACACGCTGCCTGACGCGTCGCCTTAAACGCTACCTCGTAGCGGCTTTACCGATCTTCCGTCCGGAGCGTCGTATAGAACCAGTCGGACGCGAACGAGCATCGGCTGAACGGACGTCGAGGCTCGCGGCACGGAGATCGCAGGCCCTGCGCGTGTGGCAGAAAGCAGCTGGTAAAAGGAGAGGAAAATGGAAAACATTCTCGACAAGGTAGTCGAGTGGGGTGCCCTGTACGGGACTAAGATCCTGGGCGCCCTGGCGATACTCATCATCGGTCGCCTCCTTGTGGGCGTTCTTGCGAACATTGTCAGGCGCCTGATGACAAGAAGCAAGGCGGACGTCATCCTGACCAGGTTCGTAACCAGCCTGACCAGGATCGCCCTGCTGACCTTTGTGGTCATCGCGGCTATCGGCGCGCTCGGCGTTCAGACGACTTCCTTCATCGCCGTAATCGGTGCCGCCGGTCTCGCAATCGGCTTTGCCCTGCAGGGCTCACTGGCCAATTTCGCCTCGGGCGTAATGCTGGTCATTTTCCGTCCCTTCAAGGCTGGAGACTATATCGAAGCCGGCGGGACGGCCGGCGTGGTGGAGGAAATCCACATCTTCAACACCGTTCTCACAACGCCAGACAACAAGAAAGTCATCGTTCCCAACAGCAAGATAACGGGAGACAACATCACCAACTACTCGGCCAAAGAGATACGCCGGCTCGACCTCGTCTTTGGCATCGGCTACGGCGATGACATCAGGAAGGCCAAGCAAGTGCTGGAGCAGATTCTCAGGCAGGACTCCCGCGTGCTGACCGATCCCGCCCCGACCGTTGCCGTCCTGGAACTGGCCGACAGCTCCGTCAACTCCGCCGTCCGCCCGTGGGTGAAAACCGCCGACTACTGGCCGGTCCACTTCGACCTTGTCGAAAAGGTGAAGCTGGCCTTTGATGAACAGGGTATTTCGATCCCGTTTCCACAGCGGGACGTCCATATGCATCAGGTAACCGTAAGCTAAAGGGGAGTGGCATGTTACACCCAATCAGAAAAACCGCGCAGGGCTTAATCCTGCTGCTGCTGATGCCCGCAATCATTGTGGCGGCCACTGACAGCACCGGTGCAGGCTGGAAAAAATCGCTCATAGCTGATTTTACGGCCACCCAAACGGCATACTCGGATTCCTGGGTCGGCGGCGAAGCAGGAGCTGTCAGTTGGGTCGGCAACGTCAACGGCGTCGCGGAAAAACAACTCAAACCCTGGCTTGATTTCCGCTCGACGCTCCGACTCTCTTTCGGTCAGACCCTGACCCAGGATACGGCCAAGGAATGGAGCAAACCCAGGAAGTCGACCGACCTTATCGACTGGGAAAACGTAGGCCGCTTCACGCTGGAGAGCTATCTCGATCCGTTCGTGGCTTTCCGGCTGGAATCGCAGTTCCTGGATGCTTCCTTCGAACCCAAGAAGCGCTCTTTCACGCCGCTGAAACTGACGGAGTCCGCCGGACTTACGAGGAAGTTTTACGAGCGGGAGACGGACCAGGTCATCAGCCGGCTCGGCTTCGCCTTGCGCCAGATTTTCAAGAACGTCATCATCGACACCACCGCGCTTTCAACGACCGATTCAACCCTGACCGACGGCGGCATCGAGTCCGTGACCGACGTGACGTACACGCTCAGTGAACGGCTCCGGTACACCGGAAAGCTCACCCTGTACAGGGCGTTCTTCTTTTCCGGAAAGGACGAGGTTGCAGGGACCGCGTTCGAGGATGACTGGAAGGCCATCGACGTCAACTGGGAGAACATCGTAAACGCCTCGATCACCAGAATCCTGACCGTGAACTTTTACACCCAGTTCCTTTATGACAAGCAGGTCACCCGGAAAGGCCGACTGAAACAGACGCTCGGTATCGGTTTTGTCCTGAAACTGGCCTAGCCCGGCCGGTCGGTGCCGTCAGGCGGGGGCTTTCACGGGACGGCCGGCGCCGAAACGACGGCCTTTACAGGTCAAGCAGGCCCGAAGGGCCCATGAGTTCGACAAAGGCGTGAAGGATCTGTTCGTCGTAGGCGCCCTTGAGCGAGAACATGATCTTCAGGGCCGGGAAGGTATCCATGGCCCGCTGGTAAACGCGCTCGGTCGTCATGGCATCGAACGAGTCAGCGATGGCGACGACCTTGGAGTAGATGTGCATCTCGTCAAGTGAGAGGCCCGAGGGGTAGCCTCGTCGGTCTCCCCGCTCATGGTGCTGCAAAACGGGGTAGTACGACGCCTCGTGGATCATGTCCGTTTCCTGAAGGATTTCGACTCCCCAGTTCGGGTGCTTCTTCATAATCTCGAACTCGATCGGTGTCAGCGCGGTTCGCTTGTTGATGATGCGATCCGAGATTTTTGACTTGCCGACATCGTGCAGCAGCGCCCCGGTGCCCAGCTCGTGCAGGAAGTGCTCGTCGCTGAACCCCAGTTGCTGGGCCAGCGCCACGCCGAAAGTGCACACGTTTACGGAGTGGGTATATGTATAGTAGTCGAAGGACGTGATTTTCAGCAGATTCAGAAAGGCCTCGCGTCCTTTCAAAACAAACTGAACGGTATTGGACACCAGGTCTTTCGAACGCTGAATGTTCTCCCCGTAGCTGGGGTTGCTCAGCACGTCCCTGACCAGGTTGCTGGACGTCTCGTACAGGATACCGGCCTTCTTGATCTCCTGGATCTCCGGATCCTTGAGAATCTTGTCCAGATTCGTTTCGATATAGCGCTGATATTTCTGCTTGGATTCAAAGGCGACGTACAGGCGGTCTACATTGTTTTCAAGCAGCTTTTGGCGGGTCCGTTCGGTGAAGGCCAAGTTGGCCGACCGGTAAAGCACCAAGCGCTTGTCGACTTTCAGGTAAAGATCGAAATCAAGAACCGAATCCACCCTGAGCGAATCAAGGTGGATAGGCATGAATTTCTGGTCAGTCCGGGTCTTGACGGCGGTTGTTGACATAGCCTTATCAGGCTGGCGCGCCCATCCCTGCGGTACTCCGCCCCTGCCTTTCTGCAAAAGGTCTTACCCGGTATATCGGCATTCGGGTCGGCGTTCTTGAAGACGCGCCTGCAGCCGACGCTGAGAATGGCGGGAAAATAACGGTATGGGCTGAGGGTTCAGCCGGGCCCGGCGGGCTCAGGCACCGAAGTTTTTCACCGACTGGAGGACCGAGTTCAGACGCACCGTGATGTCGGAGAGTACTCTGGAGTACCGCTTGAGCAACTCCGAGTACTGCCAGCGCATCTGGAAGGCCTTTTCGGGGAAATCGAAGAGGGTCAGCAGTTCGGCCTTGTATATCTCGTCGACATACTTGACCACGTAATAGGGATAGTCGCTGATATTGGGATCATGAACCTCTCCCTTGCTCAGACGATCACGGTAAACCTCGATCTTCTCCAGGATTACCGTCCCGAAGCACCACGGAGTCATGATAACGCCGAAGTTTGAACCGTCGGTGTAAAAGCGACGAACGGCCCTGAGAACAAGATCGACAATTACGGCCTTGGCCCGGTAATACGCCTGTGTCTCCACGCAATTGGCAGGCGTGACCTGGATTTTCTGCAACAGGACGGCTTTCTCCTTGAGGCCATGGTGGTACGTGGTCTCGAGAAACCGGTAAAAGTCGTCGAAATAGACTTTGGTGTTCTCCGATAGAGACATGATGAAATAGCCCCGGTCGTCCTTGCGAACGCGTGGCTCGGTCATGGCCGTTAGCCGCTGGCTGGTGAAACCGCGCTGATACCTGTTGTCCAACATCATCTAACCTCGCTCCAGTTCATGTCCACAGAGGAGTCGAGCATACACTGTGCCGGATGCCGAGGACAGCTCCCCGGCTCCGGCCTGTCGGCCTATCCTGTTGCCGTGCAGCGAGAAACACCGGGGACGGGGACGGCTCCGGTATCCGGACCGATTATGACGGTAGGCAAAAGACTGCGAATGCTGCAGCCGGGGAACACCGCAGGTCCGGCCGGCCCGGCACCGCCGGCGTGCAACTTTTTCTTTTGACAACCGCGCCGGCCGCCCGTTAATAGATTGGAACAAGTTGTCCATTCTATCGTCAACAACGATGCAGCAGACAGGAAGCCCATATCATGCACAGAATCGCGTGTAGTCTTTTTCTCATTATTCTCATCGCCCTGGTTGGTTGCTCCGAAGACGAGCCGACAGCGCCGGCAGTACCGATACTGACACTCTCAGCGGACTCGCTTGAATTTTTTGCCGTTGCGGGCGGACCCAACCCGCCGGCACAAAGGATAATCGTGGTCAATGCCGGCGTGGGCGACATGACCTTCACCGCAACCTCGCCGGCCGACTGGATCAGCGTGTCCTACTGGCAGGGGACTAACGGCGACACGATCAGGGTCGCCGTCTCCACGGCCAGAGTGCAGGCCGGTACCAACATCGATTCCATTCCGGTCTCGTCGCCTCAGGCGGGCAACACGCCGCAGTACATCAAGGTGGTGTTCACCGTATCCAACGCCATCTCAGCCAACCCCAACTCCCTCACGTTCTCGATGCTGTCCGGGAGCCTGGAGCCGGACACCCAGTACTTCCAGGTGGTCAACGAGGGCGGCGACTTCATGACCTATAATGTAAGCAAAGGGGCAGACTGGCTGTCGTTGACTCGGACATCCGGGACGGCTCCCGACTCCATCGGTGTGGTGGTCAATCCCGTCGGTTTGTCCGGCGGCGCGTACGTCGACACACTCACCGTCTCATCCCCGGAGGCGACGAACGACTCGGTTCACGTGGCGGTCACCCTGACCATCAGTTCTTGGATGGTCTCCAACCAGGGATTGTCGGTGGTTCACGACCTGCAAGGGCTTTTCGTGTTTCCTCCCGATGTGGCGTGGGCGGTCGGTTTTATCGGCAACGCGCCGGAACACTCCGGAGTGGTGTTCAAGAGTTCCGATTCCGGCCGGACGTGGGAAGGCAAGTTGAGCCGTACAAGGACGTCTTTCGGCGGTATTCACTTCGTCAACAGCCTGTCCGGTTGCGTCGTGGGCGACAGCGCCGTGATCATGAGAACATCTGACGGCGGCGAGACGTGGCACGACGTTACGGGTCTCCCGATTGACCCCACTTATTCGCTTTGGACGGTCGGCTTTGTCGGCGCCGATACCGGCTGGACGGTCGGTTCCGGAGGCAAAATCCTGCGCACCATCGACGGAGGCGATACCTGGCAGGTTCAGACCAGCGGCACGAGTATGTCCCTGGCGGCCATTGAGTTCGTCAACAGTTCCAGCGGCTGGATCGTCGGAAACAGCGCCACCATCCTGCACACTGTAGACGGCGGCGGAAGCTGGGTTCCCCAGACGTCCCCCATCCATAACGATCTGTGGGGTGTCACCTTTATTGACGCGGACAACGGCTTTATCGTCGGCAGCGCAGGCACCATGCTGCATACGACCAATGGCGGTGCGAACTGGACACCGGTGGTGATTGACGTCTCGGACAAGCTACAGGATATCACGTTCGTTGACAACCTCCACGGCTGGGCGGTCGGTCGGGAGGGAGTCATCATCCACACCAGCGACGGAGGCGCCAACTGGCTGCCCCAGTTCACCGAAACTCAGAACTGGCTGTACGCCGTACGCTTCTTCGATGCAAGCATCGGCCTTGCAGCCGGCGAGGGGGGCACGATGCTGCGAACGATGAGCGGCGGGTTCTGATCAGGGACCGAAAAAACTGCTTTGTCAATCCAGAGCCGGCCCCCCGGGGCCGGCTTTCTTAATGCCGCTCGGCTGCCTTCCCGATGAATCCCATGCGCGCCGGCGACCGCCGGCCCGGATCGCTCTGTGCCGGCTGCCCGGGGCGCTGATATCACGGCAGTCCTCTGATTATCGCTTTTTCACCGGGTCGGAACATCATATCTTGACGCCCAGGGTGAAACGTCCGCACAGAGGTAACGTTATGAAGTCATGCGTTTTCGTATTGCTGCTCATTACAGCAGCGATTCCGTGCACGGCACAAGTACCGAACGGGGAAGATATTCTCGGCAAAATCCTTAACGAGGTGGGTTTTGACCGCAGCGATCTCGGCTTCGAGCCCAAAGGATTCTGGAGCCGTTTTCCCCTGGACATTCCCTACCGCCTGACGTCGTTCGACGACCTTTTTGCCGAACCGTTGAGACTGTACGACTACGCTGCCACCATGGGCAACGCCGTTGAATTATACCTCGCCCCCGGCTACGCCGACACGGCTGAGAACGGCCTGTACAAGCTGACGTATCACCTCGGGGTGGATCGAAAACTCGGCGGCTTTCGCAGCTACTCGGCCAACCTGGCCCCGGCTCCGCCCGGAGACGAGCCTCTGGTCGCGGCCTTTGAACGTTTGTACGTGATGGCGGGGCAGCCGACCGACATCTACACCTTCGGGGCTAAAGCCGACGTATCGACCATCGGTGACAAGGTCCGAGCCGGCACGGAGATGCTCCCGGATACCGTCAAAACCGTCCTTGCGGAGTTAATCACGAATCTTGCCGAGGCCGTCAAATGGCGCAACCTGGCCTTCCGCAACTGCGACGGTCAGGACATGCAGTCTGCCGTATCCATCCGTGATCTGGCCTCCACCCAGGGTGACGGTCAGGTATACTATTCGGAACTTGACGATATCGCACGCGCGCTCGACTGGCCCTCTCTGCACTACGCGGCTCTGAAGGCCGTTGCGGCTGCCGAGCGGGCCGAACGCAAGCTCATCCCCCTGGCCCGGCAGGTTCCGGACGATTTCGCCTGCGAGATACCCACCCCGTACGGAAAAGTAGCCATGTTCTCACCGGTCTACCTTCGCGACAAACTGCCGCACGGGTTCTTCTCCTCCCTACGCGCGCCGCTACCCGACTGGATGGCGTATGACGCCTCCAACACTCTGTGCGTGATAGACTTCGGCAGGAACAGCATCTGGTACGGATCGGCCGGCGCCACCGCCTCGATCGCCAACCCCGTGTCGGTACTGATCGACCTCGGAGGCGACGATTACTACGGCTACGAGAATACGCCGCTTCCCCCTACCACCGGCGTCGGTCTCTGCGGCGTCGGAGTCGTGATCGATTCCAAAGGCAAGGATCACTATTTCGGTTCGACATACGCGCAGGGTGCCGGTCTGTTCGGAGTCGGCGTGCTCCTGGATCGAAGCGGAAATGATCGATATCGAGCCAACGAATCCGCCCAGGGGTGCGGCTATTTCGGTATCGGCCTGTGCCTGGACGGCACCGGCGACGACGACTTCTACCTGTACGGTGACGGCCAGGGCATGGGGGGCATCGGCGGCGGCGTGGGAGTCCTCGCCTCGTTCGACGGCAACGACAAGTATACGGCTGAGCCGTACGCCGAGGTCTTCAATCGCGGCGATTATCACAGCGAGCAAGTCATCAATGCCAACGTAGCTCAGGGGGCCGGTTTCGGCCGTCGCGGTGACGGCTCGGACGGCCACGCCTGGGCCGGCGGACTCGGCGCTATCATTGACATTCAGGGTGACGACGAGTATTACTCCGGCAACTGGACGCTGGGCATCGGCTACTGGTTCGGCACCGGCATCGCTCTGGACAGGAGCGGTGATGACCACTATAAGTCATGCTATTTTACCCAGGGATCGGGCGCGCACTACTGCAACGGCATTTTGATCGACGAAGGCGGCAACGACAACCACGATCTGTTCGAGACCGCCGGAGCCGCCCTGGCCTTCGGCTGGGACTACACCAACGCCCTGCTCATCAACAAGGGGGGTAACGACACGTACCGCGCGAAGATGATCTCTTTCGGGCTGGCCGAAATCCGTTCCAACGCCTTATGCATCGATATCGGCGGCGACGACCAATACTATTTCGCCGAGGGTGCGCGCGGCATGGGCGCTGCCACCTGGCGGGCCGATTTCGAGCGGCCCGGAAAGGTGCTCACCTACAATACGTATGTGAAATCCTTCGGAGGGTTTATCGACGTGGGTGGGAACGACGGTTATTTCTCCTTCAAGGACGGGCAAAACAGCCCCCATCCAACAGCCGCGAACAACTCCCTGTGGTTTCAGCCTGCCAGGACTGACTCGACTTTCGGCGCCAACAACTACGGGGTGGGCATCGACGTCGAGGATGGGACGATCCCGGAACTGGACAAGTGGGATTAGGCTTGTGATGGACGGCATGTTCGTCCGCCGGGGGACGCCGCGCCTACACCTTCCCCAGCACGCCGCGAAGGTAGCTCAGCTGCCGGTCTTCAGCCACCCGGCTCAGGTCAAGACTGATGCCCTGCTGTCCCGTCAGAGAGAATTCCATCGGACAATCCGTGGCTTTCCGGAGCGATTCCACTTCCCGGCGGGTCAGCTTGCGGTCCTCGATAAAGAGAAGCGAAACCCGGCCCTGACGGATCCTGACCCTCTCTATCTCCAGCAGGGCGGCCGAGATCTTGACCGCCGTAGCATCGAAAAGATTGGTCGCCGACTGCGGCGGAACGCCAAACCGATCGGTGACCTCCTCGCGGATTCTCTCCACCACGTCGAGGTTACGGCAGTCAGCGAGCCGGCGGTAGACATCGACCTTCTGCCGGCTGTCCGGGACGTACCGGTCTGAGAGGTGTATTTCGATGTCCATATCAAGTTTGGTATCCGGCAGCCTGACAATCCGGTGGCCTTTCAGTTCGGCCACCGCTTCTTCGAGCAGCCGGTTGTACAGATCATACCCGAGCTCTTCGATGAAACCGGACTGCCTGGGGCCAAGGATGGTCCCGGCCCCGCGAATTTCCAGGTCACGCATGGCCAGGGCAAAGCCGGCGCCAAGGTCCGAGTGGGCCTCGAGCGCCCGAAGGCGTTTCATGGCGTCGGCACTGATCAGACGCGTCGGCGGCGTCATCAAGTAGGCGTAGGCGCGCCGGGACGAGCGGCCGACCCGTCCGCGAATCTGGTACAACTCGGCCAGGCCAAACCGATCCGCCCGGTTGACGATGAGCGTATTGGCGCTGGGAATATCCAGACCTGACTCGATGATAGACGAGCACAGGAGGACATCGTACCGTCCCCGCACAAACGAGAGCATGACACCCTCGAGAGACCTTTCGTGCATCTGGCCGTGGGCAATACCGATCTCAGCCTCAGGCAGCAGTTTTTTAAGGTAGTTGTACATGGCATCGATCGTCTGAACCCGGTTGTGCAGGAAAAAGACCTGCCCGCCACGGTCGATTTCCCGCAGGACCGCCGTGGCAATAATGGCCGGATCGAATTCGACCACTTCAGTGATAATCGGCAACCGGTCTTTGGGGGAGGTTTCAATCACCGACATGTCGCGAACACCCATCAGCGACATCTGCAGAGTTCGCGGAATAGGTGTCGCCGTCATCGCTATGGTATCAACCGTCGCCTTGAGCCGGCGCAGCTTTTCCTTGTGCTTGACACCAAACCGGTGCTCCTCGTCAATGATCAGCACCCCCAGGTCCTTAAACCCCACGTCGGCCGACAACAGCCGATGGGTGCCAATCACGAGATCAACCTTTCCGCTGATCAGTTCGCTCACGGTGTGGGCCTGTTGCTTGCGGGTGCGGAAACGGGAAAGCAGGGCGATGTTGACGGGAAACTCGGCCAGCCGTTCGGTGAACGTCTGAAAGTGCTGCTGTGCCAGAATCGTCGTCGGGACCAGAACGGCCACCTGCTTGCCGCCGTCCATGGCCTTGAAGGCCGCTCGGACCGCTACCTCGGTCTTGCCGTACCCGACGTCACCGCAGATCAGGCGGTCCATCGGCCGGCCGTCCGTCATATCCCGCTTGACGTCTCCAATGGCCTTCTGCTGGTCCGGCGTCTCGTCATACGGGAACGAGGCCTCGAGCTGCTTGAGCCAGACGCTGTCTTCACCAAAAGCGTACCCGTCGTTCGACTTTCGCTCCGCATACAACCGGATCAGGTCCTGGGCCATGTCTGCAATCGCCTTCTTGGTGCGCTTTTTTAGCTTGTCCCAGGCCGGGCCGCCCAACCGGGTCAGCGTCGGGGCGGCATCCTTGCCGCAATACTTGGAGACCCGGTTGAATTCCTCGATGGGAACGAACAGGCGAACGTTGTCCGCGTACTGAAGGGCCAGGCAGTCGCGGTTGCGGCCATCGACCGTGATCGTCTCCAGACCCAGGTAACGGGCAATGCCGTGATCGGTGTGGACAACGTAGTCACCCCGGTGCAGGCTGGAGTAGTCGGATATGGCCACCCCTTCCCTGAACTTCTTCTTCCTGATTCGCCGGTGGTAACGATTGAAGATTTCGTGATCGGTCAGAACGGCAATGCCTCCGGCCTGACAGACGAAGCCCCCTCGAAGGTTAGCCACCTCAACGTGCACCGGCAACTCGAGATTGGTCTTTTCCGTGATGAGTTCAGACAGCCGGGTGGCCTGGGTTTGGCTGTCGGTGGCGATGAAATGCGCGATACCGTCGGCATGGAACCGCCGCACCGTCTCCGCCAGAAGATCAAGGCGCGAGCCCAACGACGGATGGGGTTTGCACTCAAATCCGATTATGTCCGCGCGGCCGCCGCGGAACGGCACCCTGTTGATGACCACCCCCTGGCCGAGACGGGCGAAGGTTTCGTCAACGGGCCAATAGTACTCCCGGGGCGTCGGCAGTCTCGTCAACCGACTTTTCAAACGTTCGTAAAGCCCGTGCGCTTCGGCGAGAATGGCCTCGGCTTCCGCCTCGAGCGAGTTGGACCCCTGAAGATAAAAGAGGCTGTCCTCGCTCAGGTATTCCAGGAGCGAGCCCTGCCTGAGCCCAAAAAGAACCGACAGCCACTCCAGGCCGGGCAGGTCCGGGTCGTTGAGATACCGGGCGCGGATGTAGTCGGCGTCTTCTTCCGGCAGATGCCCGAGGTACGATTCCAGCGTTTCCTGGGTGATGGGAATCTCGCGCCTGGGCAGCACTTCGACTCGATCCAGCCGGCCGACAGTGCGCTGGGTTGAGACGTCAAACTGTCTGATAGTATCCACTTCGTCGCCGAAAAACTCCACCCGGACGGGCACCGGCGACCCGGGCGTAAAGAGGTCCACCAGCCCGCCACGGCGGGCGAAATCACCCACCTCCTCCACCAGCGGTACGTTTCGGAAACCCAGCCGAACCAGACGCGCTACCAGCCCGTCAAGATCGGTTTCCTGACCGCACCGGAGGTCGACCAGGCTCGCCCGAAGTTCGTCACGCCGGATTGTCGGTTCCAGCAATGCTCGAACGGGACAGATGACGACCGAAAGTGATTGCTTGAGCAGGCCGGCCAGCGACGAGATCCGCTGACCCATCACCTCGCCGACCGGAGCCCGGAAATCGTACGGAAGAATCTGCCGCGCCGGGAAAAGTCCGACTTTGTCCGCCCCGAGAAGAAACAGCAGGTCCTCGTAGACCTCCTGCGCCTCCTCGGCTTTCGACGTCACGGCAAGAATCGGGCGGCCGACGGCCTCGGTAAGAGAGGCCAGCAGGAGCGCTTCGGAAGACCCTGTCAGGCCGGTGACTGTAATCGGCAGGCGTCCGGCGGCGCGCAACCGCTCGAGGACCTGCACGAAGGGCGAGTACTCGCACCAGCGCCGTCGGACCCTCGTCAGTTGTCCGGCGGAAGATACAGTCTGTACATCCATTCTCAACTCCGGATTCCGGGCCTGCGCATGCACAAAAGCCCCGGTTGCTGCTGCACCGGGGTATTGACAGTCAGGGTCTTTCCAAGTATACGGAAAGTATTGTGAAAATTCAGTATTTTTTCGCCCCGGCACCGGGCCGAGATCAGAGTATCTCCGCCATCAGGTCCGCCCCCACCTCGATTTGGTCATACTGCCGTTCCCGGGACTCATACAGGACAACAATCGTCACTCGGCGATTACGCGAATCGGTGGGGTCGTTCTGGATCATCGGAAACTGGTCGGCAAACCCCCGCACCTCGAGCACCTGCCTGTCCCAGAGGCCGGAGACTTCCATCAATTGTCTGGCTGAGTTGGCGCGGTCGGCCGAGAGTTCCCAGTTGGTGTAGTCCTTCTGCCCCGTGTAGCTCACATCCGTATGGCCTTCAACCACCAGCCGGTTTTTCAGCGTCCCCAACTCCTTGGCGATGGTGACGAGGATAATCGCGCTTTTCTGTAATAGTTTGGCCGAGCCCGGCTCAAAGAACGCGGGAGAATCTTCGGACTCGTTCAGGATGATCCGCAACCCCTCAGAGGTCATGTGAACCTTGATATTCTTCTTGAGCTTGTCGAACACGTCCTGCTTGGAAAGCTCTTGCAGCATCTTCTTGGCGGCCAGCGAGAGCTGTGTCGTTTCGGCGCTCGAGGGGCGCGAGTCCCGGCTTCTCTCAGATTCCACCAGACCGATTTCTTCGGCATCCAACTTTATCGCGGATGCGGAACCCTCCAGGACGCCCGATTTGCCTTGCCTCGAGAACTGGGCGGGATTACGGAAGTACCCGGCCACGGCCTCCCTGACGTCATCCTTCTGCCCGACCATCCACATGACAAGGAAAAACGCCATCAGGGCGGTCATAAAGTCCGCCAGCGCTACCTTCCAGGCGCCCCCGTGTGCGCCGTGACGGCTCCTTCTCTTTCGCCGTATGATTATTGGCTGTTCGCCGTTGTGCTCTGCCACCGCTTACCTTTTCTTGGCTTCCTTACACGCCTCTTCCAGTTCGATGAACCCGGGCCGTGCCTCGGCAAAAAGTGAACGGCGCGCGAACTCCACCGCGATCACACCGGCGACTCCCTTGTGGAATGACAGGAGGGCCTGTTTCATGCACGAGAGATACTGCTTAAGGTCGTGGGTCCGGTGTTTCAAGCTGCCCGCAAGCGGGCCGACAAAACCGTAGCAGCCCAGAATGCCAAGGAACGTTCCGACCAGTGCTGCGGCCACTTTGTGACCGATCTCCGACGGCGGACCGTCCAGAGCCGCCATCGTGATTACCACGCCCAGCACCGCCGCGACAATGCCCAGGCCCGGAAGGCTGTCGGCAACCGTGCTCAGTGCCTGCGACGGCTGCAGCCCCTCTTCGTAGAGCACCTCAATATCCTCATCCATCAGATCTTCCAGATCATGCGGCTGTACGGAACCGGAGATAATGACCCGCATGGTATCCGCGAAGAACGCCACCGCGTGCTCGTTCTTCAGAAAGGCGGGATACCGCTGCAGGATGCTGCTCTCATGGGGTTTCTCAATGTGGTTCTCAAGCCCCACCAGACCGTCCCGACGCGCCACATTAAACACCTCATACATCATGACCAGCAACTCCAGGTAGTCCTGCTTCTTCATCCCCCCGCCCACAACACTTTTGATCTGTCTGACTATGCTTTTTATCACGGGAAACGGCGTGGCGATAACCAGCGAGCCGAGCGCCGCCCCGCCGATGATTAAAAACTCTGACGGCTGGTTCAGGGCCAGTATCTGACCGCCGTGAATCAGAAAGCCGCCGAGCACCGAACCCAGAACAATGGCAAGGCCGATAAATATTGACATACTTTATCCTGTTTCCCCCGAACGTACACTCCGCGCCGTACTCGATACCATCATTATACTTTTCGGAAATTCTGGCAAAACCTGTAGCCGGGCCGCCCGGACTACCGTACACCCCGGCCAAAACCGTCCGAAAACGAAGAATCTCCGCAAAAAGCGCTTGCCCCGGTAGGCACAACGATGTAAATTCCGCCCAATTATTCGCCGGTCCGATCGACGGAACGAGCGACTGAGATCATTGACAACCTGATCAACTCTGGTGATTGCTTGCGTTTTCTGACGAACAGACGGCTATGGCACCTGCTCGCCATTATCGGAGTTTACGCCGGCTACAGTATTGCCTTTGCATCGAACGGCCCTGAGTCTGCCGAAGGGGGTGGCAACCACGGCGGGCCGGTCCTCGTCGTACTCCTCGAGCTGATTGTCATTCTTCTTGCCGCAAAACTGGGCGGCGACTTCTTCGAACGTTTCAAACAACCGGCTGTGCTTGGTGAGCTGGTCATGGGCATGATTATCGGTAACCTGCACCTGATCGGCTTCGACGTCTTCGAACCGTTCAAGCACAACCTCACGCTGGAAATCCTGGCTGAGATCGGCGTCATTATCCTGCTCTTCGAGGTGGGACTGGAATCGACGGTCCGCGAGATGATGAAGGTCGGCGTGACGTCGTTCATGGTTGCCGTCTTCGGCGTCGTGGCTCCCTTCTTTCTCGGCTGGGGCGTCGGGGTGATCTTCCTGCCTAACGAACCGACACTGGTCCATGTCTTCATCGGCGCCACCCTGACCGCTACTTCGGTCGGCATTACCGCGCGCGTGCTGAAAGACATCGGTAAAATTACGAGCACGGAAGCCAAAATAATTCTGGGGGCGGCTGTAATCGACGACATTCTCGGCCTGGTGATACTGGCCGTGGTTTCAGGTATTATTGTGGCCACGGCTTCAGGAGACGCCGGGGGTATCAGCTCCGCGGCCGTTCTGTGGATCGTGGCCAAGGCCGTGCTGTTTATCATCGGGGCGGTTGTAATCGGATCGCTGGTGCTCCCCACCTACTTCAAGCTGGGCTTCAGACTTAAGGGGACCGGGGTACTTCTGTCATTCAGCCTTCTGATCTGTTTCCTGCTGGCGTATGTGGCCGGTGCCGTCGGCCTGGCCCCGATCGTGGGCGCCTTTGCCGCCGGTTTGATTCTCGAGGAAGTGCAGACCAAGAATTTCCGGGATCGCGGTGAACACCAACTCCAGGAACTGATCGCCCCCATTGCCACCTTCCTGGTGCCCATCTTCTTCGTGCGCATGGGAATGCTCGTCGACCTGACCACCTTCGGCCAGGTGCAGATTCTCGGTTTTGCCGTTGTGCTCACCTTGGCCGCCATCGTCGGCAAGCAAGTGTGCGCGCTGGCCGTCTGGGATAAAGCCATCAACCGATTCGCCGTCGGCCTGGGCATGATCCCTCGTGGTGAAGTGGGGCTGATTTTCGCCGGCATCGGGGCCAAGCTGATGCTTGACGGCAATGCCGTGGTGTCCACGAGCACCTATTCGGCGGTGGTCATCATGGTTATCGTCACCACGCTCGTGACGCCCCCCGTGCTCAAGATGTCGCTGCTTCGAGGAGAGAAGCAAAAATAACCTCGTGCGAAAGAAAAAGCCGGCCGTAGGGGCCGGTTTTTTTTTGCCCTGAATACGCGTGCCCCGCCCGGCCGGGCGCGACTGAGCCTCAGGACTCCGTCGCCTCGATAATCACGACATTGCCCAATTCCGACGTCCCCAGGCCGATCGTTTCCGCGTGCTGCAGCAACGGCGCCAGCACGCCGGGGTCAAAGGTCTCGTCGTGGGCGGCCAGTAGCTGGGAGCAGTAAGCGTCCGTGGCCACCATGTCACCGCAGATGATGAGCTTGTCGGCATGTTCGACAACACCTTGGTTGGCAAACGGACCGTTTACCGTGAGAATCGCCCGGGCATCAACGATGTTCAGGTCAGGATTCACCAGGCCCGCAATCTCGGCGACCTCGCGCTGAAACGGGGCGTCATCGAGTTCGCTGTAGATGGCGTGAAGGTAGGCGCGCGTGGCGGCGGCATTTGGTCCTGCGACAGTGCCCACGTTGTTCTTCAGCGAGCACGACATGTTGGCCGCAAAATGGCGCTTGAGCGAACAGAGATTCAGCAGGACTGAGGCATCGTACACCTGGGTGTAAACCTTGTGATCCGGCACACCCGGATTCCAGTGACTCGCCCGCACGTCGTACGTCGCCTCAAGATGCTCCAGGCTGCCGCCGGCCGACGTCACCGGATGCTCGAGATTCATGTGCCCGTAGACGGCGGTATCGGGCTGATAACCCTGATCGCCCACCCTGACGTTACCGTCGGTCACGGCCACTGCCTCGCATACCACGGCTCGGACGCAGGCCACGCTGGAAATGGCGGGATAGGGATCGGCAAAATTGCAGTTGGGCTTGATGAACACGTCCTGGTTGTAAGAAATCAGTTTCCCCAGTCCGCCCAGGACGTCCAGACCCTTCTTGAGCATCCGCTGAATATCGGTCCCCTCCACGCAAACCAGGAGCGGCTTTGAATCAGCGGCAACGTACGGGTTCGGAACCCGCACGCGCGGCCCAACCGCCGGAACGGGGGCGGACAGTGCTTGCGGAATGGTTCCCAGGGTGACGATGCCCCCGACCGCGGCCGGGACCATGCGAAGGAAGCTCCGTCGGGAAAGCTCTTTATCGTCCATGCCGTCCTCTCCTAATGCGTATTGGCCGAAAGCGCAGATGCGAAGGCCGGATACGGGCCCGCCTGAATATCAAAAGACCAGTTTCTCCCAAATAGACGATATTAAGACGGGAAAGTTCAATTTTTTCGCCGGTTCCGCGACGGCCGCCCCGGCGCGCGTTGCGGGTGCGGGGCCTCGGTTTCCGGCGGTGGCGATAGGGTTCTTTTTCAGTGCAAGGTACCTGTTTTTGCGAACAAAAAGAGACACTTTTCGTCTTTACAAAAGACAGGAAGCAGGCTACACGTCTACGGCTTCCCAAGGAAGCGATTCAGCCTGCAATCTAATACAACATGCCGGAGGAACTGAACTGTGCATAGCAGGAACTCAACCCGGAATGCGCCCATGGCCTTGTTCATGCTGGCTGCACTCATAGGTTTTGGAACGGCTGTTCAGGCCGAGCCCATAATCGAAATAAAGGTCGAGGACACCGCTATCTGGCCCGGGGATCAACAGGCGGTCATCTCAGTGTCCCTGAGCAACCTCACTGACTCCGTGGCCGGGTTCCGGCTTACGCTCGGGCTTGACCGCGACGACATCATGGCGTTCAGGACCTCTGCCGTCGCTGTCACGGACACCACGTACTATATCTGCAACGAGTATAGTTCGACGGGAAGCTGCGTCAGCTCATCGGTCGTCCCGGCCGACTCGGTAACCTATGGATGCTGGGCCTACGACCGGTACACCACCGCCCCGTCCACGGCGGCCTTGGGACAAATCGATACTATCGGCACGCTCATCGGCGGCTGGGAAGCACTCGAGGCAGTTTCGCCGGCCGGTGACGGCACCGACCTTGTCATCACGGCGGCGGTGAGTGCCATGCCTCCCTATACGACCGGAATCAGCTTTCCCCAGGACGGAGAGACGCCGCTGCTGAAGATCATTGCCGATATCAAGGACTACCCCGACACGCTCAGCGACCTGGCCACGACCATCCACGTTCAGGCCGAAGGTCTCGGTGATTGCTATTTCCTTGACCAGGACGTCCTGTATATCGCGACCGTCACTGACACTGTTTACGACACCAGCTGGTACTCGTGCCTCCAGACCGACCCTGTTGGGGGCGGGTGCATTCACTGGCTGGAAGTCACCGGACCCCCGGCGGATTCATTCACGGTCGACACCGTCACGAGCCTGCGAATCGATACCACTGCGCTCTCCCTGCAGGACGGCGTGGTGACGATCCTGGATGCCCTCTGCGGCGACGTCAACGACGACCACGAGGGTCCGGATATCGGGGACCTGACCTACCTGATCCGGTACCTGTTTATCAGCGGGCCGGTGCCGCCATACGAGCCGGCGGCCGACGTGGACGGCGTCCCCGGTATTGATATCGGGGACGTCACGTTCCTGATTTCCTACCTGTTCATCAGCGGGCCTGACCCGGCCTGCCTGTAGCCGGGCGGCGTGATCCCGGCCGCAAGCACCGTCCGGGGATAGAGATAGGGCCGCATCACCGACGATCTTCGCACCGAGCCGATAGGAATCATTGTTGGGGCTTGACAAGCAGTTGAGGATGAGGGTATATTGGGCCTCTTGATCGCGGGGTGGAGCAGTCTGGTAGCTCGTCGGGCTCATAACCCGAAGGTCGGCGGTTCAAATCCGCCCCCCGCTACCAAGCTTAAGCCCCTGAAGTTCAACAACTTCGGGGGTTCCTTTTTTTGGGGAAATACCTTCAGAAACCGGATTTTCTAACAGTTTTCTAACAAAATTTCCGAAAACTGTTTTGTCTAATCTCCGAGCCGCATCGTTTTCAAGGTTCGGCATTAAATGTCCGTAGCGATCAAGAGTCGTTTTTGCCGACGAATGACCGAGTTGAGACTGGATAAATTTAATGTTCTCTCCTTGAGAGATTAACAGTGATGCGTAAGAGTGCCGGAGATCATGGAAGCGTATCCGGCGCAAGCCTGCTCTGTCCAGTGCGGAATGAAACTCCCGCTTGATTAGGTTTTCGGGATTAAGGGGAAACCCGTTTTCATTGGAGAATATCAAACCCAATTCGGATTTTCTTCCAAGTAAACGATGCTGTTCAAATGCCTGACGAAGTATTGGAGTAATAACAATCCGTCGAATTGAATTCTTCGATTTCGGATTGACGAATTCTCCTCGATAGATCGAACGTCTGACCGATATTTGATTGGAGTTCCAATCAATATCGACCCACTGCAAAGCCAAAAGCTCTCCGCGTCGCATGCCAGTCATTACGGCTGTCAAAAACAGCGGGTAATGGTTTGGATTGACATTATCAAGGAAAAGTCGAATTTCTTCGGGTGTGAAAAAATCCATCTCTTCCAATTCGACACGGGGACGCTTCACATACAGTGAAGGGTCACGTTTGATAAATCCCCAAGCAACGGCATGCTTGAACATTTCCTTAAGAGGCACCAAAAAGTTTACAACGGATTTCGGAGTCAGCTTTTCTTTCGTAATCTTTTCAGATACGAACTTCTGAATGTCGGACGTCGATATCCGATGCAAGAACTGCTTACCAAAACGAGGATTCAAGTGAAGCCTCACGATGGTTTCGTAGCTGTTGTAAGTAGATGCTTTCACAGAGATTTTGGCATAGTCAGACAACCATTTTGCCGAATACTCTTCGAAGAGAATCTTCTCAAACTCCTGATAAGTTCCGGCATTGATCTGATTCATCCTTTTTGCCAAGAGCTTCTCTGCGGTTCTTTTGCTACCGCCAGCTCGTTCCCATTTCTGGGTTCCTCCGTCCCGATAAACCGCATACCAATTTCCAGAGCGTTGCACAACGCTTCCTTTTGCCAATTCGCTTTCACCTCCTTTCTGTGTGGCAGATTGAATAAATCGAACCATATCCGGCAGTGCCAAGACTGACGGATTGGTTTCGTGATTGTGGTAAACGGTTGCGAGCATACCGCAATGTATTAATTAGACAAATCATTGTCAATCACATAGGCTACTGCGGACTGTCCACACATTTGATTCTCAGGTAATCGATAACCTCTTCCTCTGCAAACCGCAGATATTTGCCTATTTTGTAATGCGGTATATGATCCGTGCTTCCATTTCGAGTCCGGTCATAAATCCATGAGACCGGTACGTTTAGCTTTTCAGCCAATTCCTGAACATTTAATAACTTCTGCATATATCAATCTCCTATTGCCAACGGCTGTTTACGATTTCTTCCTCTTCGTGGGTTACGTCAATGACCGTAGATTCTCTCTGAACGATTTGCAATCTTCGTTCTTCGATAAGCTTGTCAACGGTGGCTGCCGGTAACGCATACTTTTCATTGGAGCGGGCGACCACCTTTTGACAGTCTTTTTCTCGTACCCGAACCTCATCGACATAAGCGATAAATACCGGCATGGTATTGTCGTCTTTCAGCTTGATTTGGGCGTGTCGCTGGGGTTGGCACATAACCCATGCTATATATTGCTCCTTAATCTCTTCAATCGAGTAAAACTGACGGCTCGACAATTCCTGCTCTCGCATAAACTCATAAAACGGCACGATGGATTTGCTGCTGGATTCCGATTCGCTGTTGCTCAAAGTCTCACTGAAACTTGAAGAGGAACCGGATGACGACATAGAAAAATCATTCGAAGCGCGACCGAATGACTCTGAATTGGTCATTGAATAAACATCCATCGGATACAAAAAGCCATCGGCAGGAATAAGATGATTCGCACTTCCCGAACCGAATGAATTTGATGAACCCGAACCGCCCCCATAACTGTCGGAAGTACCTTCGGTACTCACCTCGCCTTTTGTTCGGGAAGTTGACGTTCCGCTACTTACTACCTCTCGAACCGTCTCATGAGGGGTCAAAAGCGTGTGATGGATTTCATCCTTGATTTTGTCTCCATGTATCTGACCGGCAAACAGTTCACCGACCAATTCTTCGCTGTCCTGCCTGCTCGACTTGAACGCTACCTTTACATCACAGTTGGTCATGACGTTTTCGAAGTATCCGGGGATGCGTTTGATCTGAGTCAGTGTTTGATAGCAAAGTGTGAAGTAAATTCCGAATTTGCGAAGTGCCTGAAGCGAATATGGAAGGTCGTTGGAAGTCAGCTCAGCAGCTTCATCGGCAATAACGAAAAACGGCTTTCTCGCCTGCCGTTTGGTTCGTTGGAAAGCGTAGTTTATAATCTGGTCAACCAAGAGAATCCCCAGAATCTGCTGGCACTCTCTGGAAACTTTCAGGGGTGCCAGGTTGACCAGAATAATCCGTCCCTTCTCGATAGCTTCGCCAATATCGATGGTCGATTCCCTTTGCCCGATAATGCGTCTGATAGGGTCTGAGAGAATCATCTTCGCGGCTCGATTCAACGGAGCTTCGATTAAATTCTCCTTTTCCGACCGTTTGGTAATTGCGTCGAAACCCTGCCACTCTCTTTTGACATAGTTATTTTGAACATTATCCAGAACCGATTCCCGATAGAGTGAGCTTGAGACCGACAGGAAATCGAGCATGTCCGCCAACGTCAGATTCGCCTCAATCAAAGACATGAGAAGGTTGCGTTGCCAGCGTTCCAATCTCGGTTTTGTTTCACCTTCCGCTTCTCCGAACACTTTCGCAATTGCCTTCATTACCTGTGAAGCGTGCGCCGACACGTCCATGCCATTTGGCGATAGGAAATTTAAGCCGACTGAGTTTTCATTATCATTGGGATTGATTAAAACGACACGATTACGATAGCCCGCAACCGTCACATACGCCAGTAAGTCGTCGTAGAGTGAGCCGTGTGGATCGAGCAGTATCAACCCGTGATTATTATCAAGATGATACCGTATCCGCAATTCCAGCATTTTGCTCTTGCCCCTGCCGGTTCCGCCCACGATGAGCCAATGTAGGAACATATCGTCATAATCAATTATCTGTTGTCTGCCGTTCAGCGTATTCTGACCGATATTAAATCCTCGTTCCATTGTTATCTCCTCGTTCCCCGCTGAAATATCTGACGGTCATAGAAGTCAATAAATTCGTCAGCCGTATCGGGGAACTTTTCGTTTACCATTTTGATAAAGGCTGCCCGGCTCATGACTCTTTTGGCGATAGAATCCAGAATCGCCTGCTCTCGTGCCTCGGACAGCTTTTGCTGTTTCTTGATTTTCGATAGCTCTTTGAGATGCTCGTCCTGTTTTTCAACCGGTTTGTATTTGGCTTTTATCTGCACAAGCCGTTCGATTATGTCTACTTTGTACATGAGACTGTCGCGCTCGTAGCGTGCTATGGCTCGATCAGTCCCCGCCTTAAGCAATCTCAATTTGCTAACGATATCCGCATACTTCTGATATATGTCCGCCTGCTTCTGGGTGATCACAAGTTTGTGTTCCAGTTCCTCTCTCTGCCACTGGCGGGCTGCCAGTTGTGCTCGACGGCATTTCTCGTTCTCAATGAGAACATCAAGTTCCTCGATGATTCTCTCTCGTTGGCTCCAGCTCAGGTCAGGATTGTCATAAACATTGCGCATAACCCTTCCTCGAACCATCTCCAGAGAGGTAGTGCCGAGCACTTGCTCGGCACTACCTTCCTGTTTGACTGGCAGAGTCACGACTTCAGTTCCTGATCGACAATCTTGCTGAGGATCTCGGAGTCGACTTCGCTTCCCAGAAGAGGTGCCTGGTTCACTTCCTTCTGGAAGAGCTTGTAGCCTCCATAGACTGCCAAACAGACAAGCGCTCCGGCGAAGATCGAGGCTCCGATATCGGGAGTTTCCTGCTCTTTGCGACCGGTTTCCTTTTGTGATTCCATGATTCATCCTTTCGGTTAAGGGTTGTTGTTCTAATCACGGAATCAAATTGCGTAATAGACGCTGTTATGTCCACACAGGGGATTTGTAAGGATTGTAAGGATAGAATCAGAGGCGGGGAATTTTGTAACCGGAACCGGTCTCGGTCTTGATAATCTTCTTGCTACCGAGTTTGTTTCTTATTTCCGCAATGAAATAATGCGCTCGACGTGGCACTCCCTGCAAATCATCAACGTATGTTTCATAGCAACCGATAATCCTTTTGTTGCTGACGGCAGTACCTTCGTTCTCGACTAACAGCCTGAATATCTCCAGCTGTAAATTGGAAAAATGGTTTATTGGTAGGTTTCCGTCTCCGTAGATTTCTCCGGTCTTCAAATCGACACGAACGCCGTCACGAGAGAACATGGTGAGCTGTTCGGTTTTGAGTGATTCAATAAGAATGTTCAGTTCATTCTCCAGCTTTTTAATGAATAAGCCTGTCTGATGCGAGCTATCTATTCCGGTATTGGTCAACTCGCGTACTTTGCCGGCTAATTCGCCTACCTGTTTACTCTGGCTTTTCTTATTGAGATAGCCCAATGACAGGCTGAGCTGTTCCAGAACTTGCTTCAAGATACTGCTGTGCAGGAAATAGCTGGGTGCTATCGTATCGAGTACGCGCCAGAAATATTCGACGGCTCGTTTATAATCTTCCAAACCGTTGTAGGCGGTTCCGAATCCCAACGCAACAAAAGGAAAATAGGATTCGGATTTGAATTTCTTGATTTGCTTTTCGCAAAAGCGATACCACTCTAAAGCTCGCTCAAAGTCCTGTTTATGCAAAAGCAAATTGCCGACTCGCCTGAGAATCTCGGCGGTTTTGGTCGGCACTTTGCGCTTGTCGGATTTATCAAGGGCGTTGTTGTAAAGCCTTTCCGCTTTGTCAAAATCCCCTATTGAGCGGAATATATCGCCCTGATTTAAGATACTCTCGACTTGGTAATCGTATAGCTTGTGTTTCTCGGACAGCGATTCGACCTGCTCGAATAATTCCAACGCCCTGTCATAGTCACCGACCGTTCCGCATACAAGCCCTTGCTGAATAATTGCCTCAAGCATGGCTTCGGTTCGTTTTAAGTGCTTGGATATTTTCAGAGCTTCTCTGAGATACACGGAAGCTTCTTTGAAATTCTGCCGAAGGCTATCCAGCGAAGCCAACTGTACCAAAGCATCGGCTTCAAGATCAGGAAGACTTTCATCTCTGGCGATAATTAACGCTTCGACGGTGAACTCTTCCGCTTGTTTGTATTCCAAGTATTGAAGGTATAAGTAGCCCGACTCAATCAGGGCATTGGCGTATGTCGAGCGAGAACATTTATCGGAAGCGAGTTTATTGATTGTCGCGGATAGGCGTTTCGCTTTGGACGCTTCTCCCGAAGACATATGCGACTTCATCTGGATAAGAAGGCATTCGATCTGACGTTCATAATCCTTTGAAGCTTTAGCCTGTATCAACCCCTTTTCGGAGAGTTTCATAGCGGATGTAAAATCGTCGTTCCAATAACGGTCATCCGCTTTCTTGACATACGCCTCAATGGATTCAATCGAAGCCTTCTTCATTTCTCAGTCCTTATCAATATTGTCTCTTCTGTAAAATTCCAGCTTCATCATTCCGCATCGCCTGGGACTTCAATGAGGCGGAAGTCCTCAAACGACCAGAGCAACGCTACCACCTATAACGTGCTCTGCTCCTACATGACAGCTTGGTCAAATGGCGAGGAGAACGGAATGTATGAAGCTGGAACTCCATTTTATTCCACCATGCTCATCAGGTCGTTTTGCGGGTTCGGCGTGATCCAGCATTTGGAAAATATCGATTCCGGTTCCTTAATGCTGAATGATTCCGGTGGAGTGAACCAAAACAGCGAATTCGTTACGAAAAACTTCCCCAGAGCCGGAAATTCCGCAAATATGCTCGCGATGCGTCCCGACAGGCGTTTGTCCGGTTTGACTGCTCCGGGGGTTACAAAAAGAACCTGAAAGCCGGTAATCATCTGACGGTCTTCAATAAAGCGGTCGACACACGCGTCGATTCCGACAATTTGTCCATTTGGAAGCTGCCGGTACGCGTACCGTTTTGGGAATTTCTTCGATTTACGATACAGCCGGTATCCAATAAGTTTCCGCCTTATGTCGGTGCGTTGCTTTGACGACACGATTGGTTCGGTTCCCCGATCGACTTCCAAGAAAAAATGCGTTTTGCCTTCACCGATAACTTCCAAACCGAAAAAAGCATCTGCGTGAACCGGAAACCGTTCGTCTTGGCCCTTTTCATTGACTCCGATTACAGAGTCCCTGATGGAATCGCCCTGCTCCCAGAAAAGCAGCTTGAACTTGTCTTCGTGCCGTTGGCAGGCCAGTTCAAGAATCGCTCGAAATGCAGCCACTTCCAAAGCGTGCCTTAAGAACGGAGATTTGACCTTGTTGCTCTCGATAATCCGCTGAGTAATTCTAGGCGGAATATCGAGCCTTTCTTGGAGAATCTTCGGGCATGCCGGTCCCAGACCGTAAATGGCTCGCGGCGAGCCATGCCCTCTGCCCATCGGCTGATCGGTAATGTAATGCCGTTCCAGGTACCGAGCGTTGAAAAGCTGTTTTAGCCGCTTGGACAACGCCTGTGGTCCAAATCCGTGGCTTGTGGGACGTTTCTTGCCGTCCGAGCCAACGGAATATGAAACGGCGCGGGACTGGCTATCTGTCTGCAACAGTTGCCAGAGCAACTCACTACTTAAGAACCGATGGTCATAGACCAACCTGAGGATCATGAAATCCCGGTCTCTCAAAACCAAATCAGGGAAAGCCCCTTTATTCGGGACATATCGTGAGAGTCGTTTCTTTTGGGTGGGTTTGGTCATCTTCTTGTAATCCCCGTTTCCGGCTTGCCGGAATCTTTATCTTAGACGCCCCCTCGTCGGAGGCCGAACTCGTCCCAAAAACCGAAATCCGCAGGATACTGGTTTTTGGCTGACGATTCGTGTCCGCCCGACTTCGCTCGCTTCGGTTTGCCCCTCCGCTGACATGTAGATGCGGGGCAAACCCGAGTAAGGAAACAATTCATTGTTTCCGGCGAAGCCGATGGCTCTCCCGGTTCCTGGTCTGCTTCGGATTTGTTTCACCAGCACATCCGTCGTCGTTAACGGTAGAAGCAGACTAGGCAGAGAGCCAAGGGAAGGGAGCGAAGTCGGGCGGAGAGCGACATCACGTTCCCCTTACCTCACAACACCTTACGTGTTGTCGAAAGTAGAAATGAAAATATATCATTTCTACTCTCAAGAAGCATAATTTTAGTGCTTCTGGCAAGGGAAAAGTGATGGAGTGAACCAGACCGACGAGGGGGCGTCTTATCTTTAACGACCACGACGCAAGTGGTCGTATTTCAATCACCGATTGAAATTGTTTTCAAGGAGCTTACGATGTTCGTCGTTTCTTACAGTAATAGCATAGTTTGCCGAATTTAAGCTTCTGTTTGCAGATTCGGCATTTTGACGGTAAACCAACATGGATTTTTTCCTTTCCAAAAGGTCGTCTTCTTAAATTAACACTCATAGATATTTACAATTAGCCTATGGTTAGGGTTACATGTGTTTCGGGCTGTCAAGATGAACATCTATCTGGTCAGATACACAATTATCTGGCCAATAGCCAGTTGCGGGTTGATCGGGCACTGCTGATATTCTGGCGAATGAAGGTTAAGCCGATTGCAACAGCGTCGAGTAAGTTCAGATTATATCTCAGGACCCATTTTTTGTCCGACTGGAGATACACTTTCAGTTCATCGAACGAGATCACAATCGTCTGGGCGACCCGGATTTTACTGGCATTTCCGTCATTGCATATCTCCTTGCGGATCGTTCTGGGGTCATATTCGTAGACCAGCACACCAAGCTTCTTGGCGATATACTTCATTTTCGAGATACCCAGCGTTAACCGAAAGTTCTGTTTGATTTGAGAAAATGTATTTCGTTCCAGAGCGAGATAATCCGGTTTCTTCTCTTTCATCAGGCGACTGATAATCTCCTCAAGGTGCGTGAGAATTACTACATCCGAGCCTTGTCTGATAGTCTTGACTCCGTAATCGACAAGCTCTGTTCCTTCGAAAGAAGCGAATCCCATGTGCCTGGTTCCGGGATCAATTGCCAGGATTTTTATTTTATTTTTCCGCATATTTGTTCAGGAGATAAAAGAATAAGGCAGACTTCGACTTCCTGATTTTGCTGACCGGTACTTTGGTGGTTTCCTCAAAAGCTTTTCTGATGGTCGACTCATCGTGCCTTTGGAAAATGTACCGGTACAATTCGGTGCGGTGTGCCTCCTGAAATGTTTTGGCAATCTCGGTTGCGAGATCGTCTTTTGACGACGGTTCTTTCTTTTGAATTTGCATGTTTGTTTTGGTTAGTGATTATTTATAAAGCTGTAATAGTTCATTCCAAGTGTTCCCCGTACATCTCATGTTGAATCTGCTTATAGTGATCTAAGAACAACAGTTCGACAGGACATTTGAGTGCAGCGGATAGTTTCAGGGCATTTCTCAGTGAAGGTAGTTTCTGACCAGTTTCCCAGCGGTAGATATCACACGGTTGTTTCAGTCCTAACAGTTCCGAAACGTCCCGCTGCCGAAGATACCGTTTCTTACGGTATCTTCGGATTTGATTCCTATCAATTGTTTTTAGGTCACGGGACATGAATTTGCGATTTTTATTTTTGTTTTCTTAAGTAACCCTAAAACATGCGTTATTGAGTATCAATAAGCCGAAGTACCACCAAAATGTGGATAGTAATAGTGAACAATAGGACAAATGCCCATGAATGGCTTGTTCCATAGGATAGCTTTGATTTTGCAAATAAAAACAGATAACTTTACAGGATATTCCGAAAAATTGCAAGCCTTAGCTTTAAATGACGATTTTGTCATTTAACCGGAAGCCGATCAGCTAAAACAAAAAACATGTGCGGTCATTTTACACATGTATTCTAATTATTCTATTGATGCTTCAGAAAACCTTACAATTGCCTACAAAAAGTAGCTCATTGGCTTTTTGTATATTTGTGCCAGCCTTTTAAGCTCAATTACATCAATCTTCCTCTGGGCGAGTTCAATTTTGGACATATACGACTGGGATTTCGCCAAGAGCTTTGCGGCTTCGACCTGGCTCAAACCGGCTTCTTTGCGTGCCTTGACAATTCGGCCTATGAGTCTCTTATGTTCTTTTGAATAGATAATGCTTTCCATATTTGTGTGCTTTATAGATATATGATATACTCCAATACAGAATGGTACAAAACGGACTATCAAGTAGCAGACTACGCTCACTGATCGCATCGGTTTTCCACAAAGTGGGGGGACTTTCACACCGGTTTGTCTCACTATCAAAACAGCCACGTAATAGGTATAATATCCCCCATGCCCATTACACAAAAACAAATACAAACATTCCGACACATATACCGATTGCGATATGAGAAAGAAATATCCGATCAAGAAGCATTGGATATCATCACTCGGTTTTTGAATCTCATAAACATCATTAGGGGAAATGAATCACGTAACAATATACGCAAGAAAATCGACTGAATCAGAAGATAGACAAGTCCAGTCTATTGAATCCCAGGTCAAGGAACTGAAAGCACACGCCACTAGAATGAACTGGATCGTCGATAAGGTTTTCACTGAAAGCAAATCCGCAAAAGCTCCCGGCCGGGAAGTTTTTGACGAACTTTATGCTGACATACAAAACAACAAGATTACAGAACTACTCTGCTGGAAACTTGACAGACTTGCTCGCAACCCTATCGACGGCGGTGCTCTCATTTGGGCTATGGAAGAAAACAAGCTCAAGCATATTCATACACCACAAAGATCATTCTTCAATTCCGGGAATGACAAGTTTTGGCTACAACTGGAATTTGGTATGGCCAAGAAATATATTGACGACCTGAGCGATAATGTTAAGCGAGGACAAAGAGCAAAACTGGAAAAAGGATGGTACCCTGCCCAAGCACCGCTGGGATACCTAAACAAATTAGAGGATCATACTATAATTCCTGATCCGGAACGATTTAAGATTATCCGAAAAATGTGGGATTTGATGCTGACAGGTGGCTATACGCTTCCGCAAGTCTTGGATATCGGCAGTAACAAATATGGACTGCGCTCCAGAATATACAAATCCGGTGGGGGCAATCCAATAAGCCATTCATCGGTATACTATATGTTCTCCAACCCGTTTTATTATGGTACGTTTGAATATCACGGAAAGTTATATAAGGGCAACCACGAACCAATGGTCACAAAAAAGGAGTTTCACAAAGTTCAATGCTTTATTCATTCACCAACCTCGACAAGACCAAAGCAATATAGATTCCAGTATACCGGACTGATAAAATGCGGTGAATGTGGAGCCTCAATAACTGCCGAGCACAAAACAAATCGCTTTGGAAGCAAGTACATCTACTATCATTGCACCAAGAGAAGGACAAGATGTTCACAGAGATATATCGAAGAGAGAGAGCTTAATGAACAATTCGTATCCTACTTGCACTCGGTCACATACGATCAGTATTTGCTCGAATTCCTTCTGCATATCAGTGAAACGCAGGAAGACCCGCATGAAAATAATAACAAAATGGAGATTGCTTCGCTCAAGAAAAGGATTGTTCAGAATGAAAAGAATCTATCGGAACTCCTGAAAATAAAGCTGAGAGAATTACTGAGCGATGAAGATTTCTTGTCAAAAAAACAAGAATTGGAAAAAGAAAAGAAATTACTGGAACGTGAACTTAGAAAAGCCACCGATGGATATGACAGTGCAAAAGCAGAAGCAATTGACGCGTTCAAATTCATGACAAAACTAAGGCAATCATTTATGTCCGGGTCAATCGAAGAAAAAAAAGCAGCAGTACGTCAGATCGGTTCGAACCTCGTTTTGACGGACAAAAATCTGCTAATACAAGCCAAAGAACCGTTTGATAATATCTTCAATCACATAGAATCCATCAAGCCCTATAATATTCGGTTCGAACCCTTAATACATGGCTTACCTAACGGAAAAAACCCTGCTTTAGACAGGGCTGTTTCCAGGCTTCGGGGATTAGTGGACGAAGTTCGAACCTATTATCAAAAAATCTGGGCGTTATCCACAAAATGATGGGACTTTAGGCTGACCTTAGTCGATAATGTTCGAACTTATTTTAGCAAATTATCGAGTTTTCCACAAAATAGGGTGTGAAAAGCCTAATCTGTTTAATCCCGTCATATGGGAGAGAACGTTTAAAAGCTTCACTACAAGCAGCGTCGGGGGAGGTGTGGTATTCCGCTGTTTTATCCTGGAGTCGAAAAAACACTATAACTACTCAAAATATTGTTAACCGGTAAGTAATTACGAGTGCGGTCGATCACATCTTGGCAACAACCCGTAATCTGATATTCGACCTTATCAATCGATTTCCCAACAATTGTCACTTTAGGTGATTTCCCATGTTTGGGGCATCTTACTGAGCCGAGTTTCTTCTTAACGGACTCAATGACGTGATCATAGATTGCTTTCTCAAGGACATCCCCAATTCTATTGGGACTAACTGCTCGACCATTGATTTTGAACTGTATGTCTATCATCTTAGACTCCTATTTATTATGATTCCTGATTAAGGGGGAATCGCTCGATCTTTGTTTTATTGTAATAAGTCAGCTTCATATGACCTGTGGACTTGCGGTCTGTCCAATATTCTCCCTCAAGTATCTTCTCAGATCTCAAACTTATTCGCAGTCGTGCAGAACCATAGTGTATTTCACTACGGTTTCTAACGGTAGACTTCGGCACGTTGGAATAACTATAGCTGAGAATCTGCTTACCAACCTCTTCATCGATACATAAAGCAGCCGCGTCGCTTTCGGAGGTCGATTCCTCCGTAAACATAGTGATGTTTGTAGTCCGAAGTGTTTGTCGAATCACTATGTAAACCTCGATTGGCCCTGGTATTTGTCCTGTGTCAGGATTTTTCCAAGTCGTTTGCATAGTTCCCTTCCAAGTCCCCTGAATGACTGGTGTCGTCACTAACCACCTACGGAAAACAGAACATTTCCAAAGCCATTTGACAAAGACAAACACCAAAAGAGCATAGACTCCGATAACATCTGGAATTAGTTTTACGGCTTCCCACCCGATTTCTAATGACACCCCCTTAATAACAAGTAGCACAACCCAAATCAGCAGGAACACTGCTGCTTGAAACCCAATTGAGATTTGATCACGAATGGAATTCATACTGTCTTCATTTAAATCCTATATAGTCCCAAGCGGCAACAACAAACTTATGTACTTGTTCAACGGTCCAAGGTGGGCTCCCACGAAACAAATATTTAAGCTCGTTGATTTCCCCCCACTCATCACAATTTTCCTTAGAGATGGTGCTGTTAATAAGATGGGTAAGGATGTAGCGAACATCTGCAGTGTATGTCTGATTATGAAATCCCTCATCAGGCACATTCCACGCTAGGCATTCCAGCAAATACGATGGAATCGGTGACGCTGCTTCATAACCGTTATCTTCCAAGGTATTGCGAAGACGCTTCAATATCCTAACCCCCGCCTTGAAACCTTTGCTTGTGTTCTTATTCTTGGTCACACCGTTATCGTAGTTTTGATTAGGCCAGTTGATTACGCTGCCACCATTATCTGGCCGAAACTCGGTTCCCGATTCGTACCGGTGACCGCCATTTACGGTTCTCATGTAGCGCCGATGTTCGAAACAGGCCACTACATCCGCATCAACCCTGTACGAATTCTCGTGAATATCAAAAGCTTTGTTGCCTCGTTGTACGTTTGACGCCCCGAAATAATCATTCAGTGCAGCATGCGCGTCGTTCTTGAACATCGTATACGTGTAAGGATGATCACTGAGTCCAATATCCTTGTCGGTGAGACCTTCTCCGAATTGATAGTCTGCGAAACACACGTTGGTACAGAGAACGCAAATATCAACATCACTTTCGCGCCTGACGTTTGTTCGGTTGCGATAGGACCCTTGAGGAAATACTGTAATGTCATATTCGCTCAGTTTGCTGGAGCTTCTGATTGCGGTACTAATCTGCCTGGCGGCGTTGTCGCACTTCTCCTGTTCTGTCTGGCTCGGTGGCGAAGCCCATGATTTGAACGTATCTTCAAAGCTCATATTTGGTTAATTAATGTTTCTTATCTTTCGGCGGACAGGGGTCGTTCCCCGGCGGGACGGTGTCACTATCCCTAATCTTGCCGTTTAATCCATGAATGCGAACCTCGCCGCCACCTGAGTTTCCAGAAAGTCGTTTGGCGATCTGCTCTGCTTCACGTTGGGTCTTGGCAAAGTCGCTAACCCGCTTTGCATTCTCGCGCTGAACTTTCCATTGTCCAGATTTCTGGTCTTTCGATACGTGATAGTTTGACATAATTTGCTACCTCATAATTCTATTACTGTTTGCACCACGCCTAGAATCTGAAAGTCGTTGGTCAGGATTATTGGCTGGTGCTGTTTGTTAGTTGATTTTGGTTTCAAGATTATTGCATTACTGGTTCTATGAAATTCTTTGATAGTCGCTTCCTCGTCAATCAAGGCGACAACACGGTCGCCATTTTCGGCACTCGGTTGTTGGCGAACCAAAACAAGATTGCCGTCTTGAATACCTTTCTGATTCATCGAATCACCAATGGCTCGGAGTAGAAAGTAACGATATGGAGCCCGAGCTAGCTTGGTTGACACAGGGAAGACTCCTTCTATGTTCTCATCAGCAAATACAGGAGTTCCGCAAGGTGCTGAACCGACAAGAGGAACGTCTACCGTCTTGGCGTGGGAATCTGTTCCGGGCTTTTCCTTACGCAACCGTATTTGCCCCCGACCTGGCCTTGATATGAAACCCTTAGATTCGAGTTTCTCTGACCTGCCCCCCATATTTCGTTCCAGTTTGAGAGTTATTATGTTGGACTGGATCGAGGAAGGAGGATCTAATGGGCAGGCAACGATTTACAGTAGAAAG
>Ga0307379_10000105_pt1 | contig 140419 bp, 121 predicted proteins | sample UN2MG_FD_202237 | JGI IMG/M metagenome (GOLD analysis project Ga0307379, IMG submission 202237) | Soil microbial communities from Risofladan, Vaasa, Finland - UN-2 | ecosystem: Environmental > Terrestrial > Soil > Coastal area > Acid sulfate soil | place: Finland: Risofladan, Vaasa... | reverse complement strand
TTGAGCCGCGCGCGCGAAAACGCCGGCCGAAAAACTATCAGCTCTTGAATAAACCACGCGGAGAGTTCAAGGAAATCATGCATCGGAATCGATACAAGAAGGCTTAAGTTAGTGCCATTCGGGACAGTATACAGGTTTATTGACAGATTGTCCAAGGCATGTTATATTTGTTGGCCATCATGCCCAGGATGTCAAGAGCGGTGGTTGCGGGCGTTCCGCACCATGTTATACAACGGGGGAACCGCCGTCAGAAGACTTTTTTTCGGAGACGGTGCCTGGCACCAACTTAATAGCACCAACTTAATAAATTTAACTCCTTCATCATCTTTTCAAAGCCCTTGATTCCTTTATAGACCGCGGTTAAGTTAGTGTCAGGCACTGACCCCTCTTTCCGGCAACTCCTTCAAATCTGGGGACAGTATACGCAAATCTGGGGACAGTATACGTGTTTATGGAATGCGACTTGTTTACAAATCAATGGTAAAGCGCCAAAGTATCGGCAACGGCATAAATCAATGCAAGATCATCCCTTGAATAGCGGCGGCGGCAACACGGGATCCGGCCCTCCCTCAGGTGCCGGCAGGCAACTCGCCCCTCATCGGTCAATCGCCCCGGCCGCGGCTTTTGCCGGCCAAGGGTGGTCGGCCTCGGAATTGTCCCCAAAACTCGTATACTGTCCCCATATTACTTCTGATACGTAACCCGCTCGTCCTCGTAGCGCAGGAAGACCTTGTCCTTGAGCGCCGCCGCCTTTTGCTCCAGGAGCTCATTATAATTCGTGTCCGCCATCGCCGGCCTCCTTGATCCGCCCGAAATCAGACGCATCAATCTTAGCACGGGAGGCCAAACCCAGGTCAAATGCCGTCAATCAGGCGCCGCGCCGTTGATCGCGCTTTTCCGGCGGCGGGACTCGGCGATGTAATCCTTTTTGCCGGCCATGATTGCAAGGAGTTCCCGGCCGAATTTTTCCGCGATCATGCGATGGGCGAGGTGATTTGGGTGGCAGTCGGTCGGGGCCACCCACAGCGAATTCTCGTCGAGTCCGCGGAAGCATGGAAACAGGTCCACGACCTCAATGCCCTGGGACCGAGCCGCGGCCCCTATTTTCTCGTGGATGATGAGAAAAGGGTGGTTCTCGTTTAGTTCCATTAATACCGGATGGATAGCCAATACGGGGAGCACGTGGTTTTCGCGGCAGCATCTTGCGAACTCGGCGAGATTCTTTTTCACCCTCTGGAAATCGGGGGACCCGTCCTGGTAAGCGGCGAGATAGGTTTGGGTGAGCCGCTTCTCTCCGATCCACCAGTCAATGGGCGCGACCGTGAAGTCCAGGAGCCGGCTATAGGAGCGATAGCGTTTGAGCAGCTTGTTTCCTCCCAGGTAAAGCATGGACATGTACTTCACGTCCATTTGCACGTCATTTAATAAATACCATACCACGCACACGTCGGGCTTGAAATTGAGCACGTACTCCTTGAACAGGGCCAGCTCGGCGGAGGAATCGTAACCGGGCAGGCCGAAGTTGTAAACCTCGAAGCGGCCCAGGAACAAGGGCGCTCGGGACAAATATTCTTCCAATCGCACAGTTATGATGTCTTCCGTCCTGACCCCCTGGCCAAAGCAGAAGGAGTCGCCGATAAAGGCGATCCGGACTTTGTCCGTGCGCTCCAAGGAGAAATCTGGTCCGCGGAACCCGAAATTATTGAAACTATAAACCAGGCTGTTGCCGGGTGCCGCTGAGTATCCCGCTGGGCTTTCGGCCCAGCTTTCACGCAGTTCCGTATAGGGCTTGATAAGATAGGGTACTCCCGGGGGCGGGGAGGTGACGAGAGCGGGCTTGTAGTCCAGGCCGTACTTGACGCCATGCGCCACGCGGGGCTCCACTCCGGCGACTCGCAACGTCGCCTCCGCGACAAGCAGGGAGATAATGAGCGCGGCCGCGCTCAGCGTAATTCTCTGCATGAATTTCTTCACTAATTCTGGGGACAGTATACAGGTTTATTGACAGATTGTCAAGGGCATGTTATTTTTACTGCCCATCATGCCCAGGATGTCAAGAGCGGTGGTTGCGGGCGTTCCGCACCATGTTATACAGCGGGGAAACCGCCGTCAGAAGACCTTTTTTTCGGAAGGGGATTACGAGGTATATAAGGACCTGATGGCGCAGTGGTGCGGCAAGCGCGGGGTCGAGGTCTGGGCCTATTGCCTCATGCCCAACCACGTCCATCTTATCGCGGTGCCCTCGAGCGCGGAGGCTCTGGCGCTGGCGGTTGGGGAGGCGCATCGGCGTTACACTCGGATGGTCAACTTCCGGGAGGGGTGGCGCGGCCATTTGTGGCAGAGCCGTTTCGGGTCGTATGTTCTGGACGAGGTTTACCTTTTCACCTGCGCGCGTTATATTGAGCTTAACCCGGTGCGGGCTGGCCTGGCGGAGCGGGCGGAGGACTGGGAATGGTCGAGCGCGCGGGCGCACCTTTCGGGGAGGGATGACTCTCTGGTAAAGGCGCGGCCGTTGCTGGACAAGGTTTTGTATGGTTGGAGGGAGTTTTTGACGCTTTCGGTTGGCGGTTCGGAGGCGGAGCTTTTGCGCAGGCACGAGCGGACGGGGAGGCCGCTGGGGAGCCGTGATTTTGTGAATGGTCTGGAGTCATCGCTCGGGCGGCGTCTTTTGCCGGGCAAGGGCGGCCGGCCTCGGAAGCTGCCGTAAAACTCGTATACTGTCCCCATGATACCTTACAAGGACGATAATCCGACGCGGACGGCGCCGGTGGTGACGGTGGGGCTGATCGCGGCCAACGTGCTGGTGTATTTATTTTTCCGGCTGCAAGGGGGCCGGGCGTTCCAGGCGGCGGTGTTCGAGTTCGGGCTGGTGCCGCGCGAGCTGTGGTCGGGGAACCTGCCGGGGAGCACGGGCCTCAGTCCGCCGCTTTCGATCCTGACCTCGATGTTCATGCACGGGGGACTTTTGCACCTCTCCGGGAACATGCTGTACCTGTGGATTTTCGGGAACAACATCGAGGACTACCTGGGGCACGTGCGGTTTTTGATTTTTTATCTGGGGTGCGGGTTGATCGCGGCCTTTGCTTTCATTTTCTTCAACCTGGGTTCCACGGTGCCGATGGTGGGCGCTTCGGGGGCGATCGCGGGGGTGTTGGGAGCATACCTGGTGTTGTATCCTTGGGCGCGGGTGCACGCGCTGGTGTTCATTTTTTTCTTCGTGACGACGGTGCTGATCCCGGCGTGGGTGCTTCTGGGTTTCTGGTTCGTGCTGCAGGCGGTCAGCTCTTTGCCGTCGCTGGGCGGGTCGCAGACGGGGGGAGTTGCTTACCTGGCGCACGTCGGTGGATTCGCGGCGGGTTACCTTTACATCCGGGTGCGGGCGCGGAAGAAGCGGCCGTATCGGGTGACCGGAAGATGGCGCGGGTGATGGCATCCGGCCCTTTGTGCTACTAACATGCAAGACGCATAAATTTCTTTGCACTTTTTGCGAGATCATGCGCAACCGGCTGAAAGAGTCAATGAACAAGGATCTAAAGGATATTCAGGATCAGTGCTGTCCAAAATAAACGGACCGGAGAACCGCCAAGACGCCAAGAGCGCCAAGGATTATTTTTTAACACGATTTTAAGAAGGCTTGAGTGCGAATGTTTCTGGCTTGGCGCTGCCGTCGGCCGGTTCGCCAAGCCGGTTGGAGCCAACGCTCCGGAGCTGTTCTTGGCCGGGCCGCCAAGAAACATCAGGTTTTACTTGGCGATCCTTGGCGCTCTTGGCGTCTTGGCGGTTTTCTTACGGCCTATTTTGGACAAGAGTGATTCAGGATAAAAAATCTTATCCTAAACATCCTGAATATCCTTGTTAATAAATTCCTTGGTTGCGGCCTTGAACCGCGCCGGGGAATTATGAGATGTGGAGAGTAAGGTGAGTGACGTTTCCGCGATTGCTCCGTTCGATTTTCACGTGCACACTTCGTTCTCGCATGACGGGGAGGGCACGGTGGAGGAGTATTGCGAGCGGGCGGCGTTGCAGCACCTCAAGGCGGTGGGATTTTGCGAGCACGTTGACCTGGACCCGCGCGACTTCGTGTCGGGCCGGCACGATTACGAGGCGTACCGGGCGGCGGTAACGGAGGCGCGGCAGAAGTGGGGCGATCGGCTGATCATCAGGATGGGCGCGGAGGTCGGATATGTTCCGCGCATTCACGACGAGATCCGGGGATTTCTGCAGGAGCATCCATACGATTTCGTGATCGGGTCGGTGCACGCGATCGGCGACGGGGCGTCGGGGGTATCGGACGAGTACGAGGCGCTGGAGACGTTCGCGCGGATGGAGCTGATGGAGGCGTACGAGGAATACTTCGAGGCGGTGCGGCAGATGGTGGTGGGCGGCCAGTTCGACGCGGTGGGGCACCTGGACCTGGTCAACCGCTACGGGGTGAACTATCTTCCGGAGCGTCTGGAGTGGGGCCGGTTTTACGGGACGCTCCGGCGGATCTTCGAGGGCGTGATCAAGCGGGAGATGGCGATCGAGGTCAACACCTCGGGTCTCCGTCAGGGTCCTCAGGCGACGTATCCGCCGCGCGAGCTGTTGCAGTTGTATCGTGAGGTCGGCGGTGAAAAGGTGATGATCGGCTCGGACGCTCACTGCTTGAAGGACCTGGGCGCGGGTGTGCCGACAGCGCTCAAGCTGGCGCGCGACCTGGGTCTGAATCCGTTCGTGTGTTTTCGGGAGCGGTCTCCGGAGGAGATCAAGTGGTAGGCGCCGGTCCGGTTCTAATTCCCCGCGGATTCGGTTATAGTATGAAGCATGGATGGTCCCGCGTCCGCGCCGCCTGATTCGCGCGCCGCACGCGCCGCATGGTACGCGGCCTACGCGCTGCTCGCCCTGCTGACGGGACTCAGGTTCCGTGGTTTTGCCTTTGACGATCCGTTCATCACTTACCGGGTGGCGCGCAACATCGCGGAGGGGCAGGGCTGGGTTTACAACCTGGGCGAGCGCATCAACGCGGTCACCAACCCGCTCTATACCCTGCTCCTGGCCGGGCTGCATTTAATCACCAGCGTTGATTTCCCGACGCTCGGCGCTGCCGTCACCATGGCGGGTCTTTTCCTGGCCGCGGTTTTTCTGGCGCGGCTCATTGACGGGAGCGGCCTCGCTCCCGCCGGCCGGCTGGCCGGTCTGCTCGTCATTATCCATCCGCTGCTCGTTGGCTGCATGGGCATGGAGACCGGGCTGCTGCTCGCGCTCTCGCTCGGGGCGGTGCTGGCGTGCGCGCGGGAGAGATGGACGCTTGGGTCCGCGCTGTTCGGGCTCGCCGTGCTGACCAGGCCGGACGCCGTGGTCCTGGCCGGCGTTGCGCTCATATATTATTCGTGGTCCCGGAAAAAAGCGCCCGGGTTAACGGCGGCCATCGCGTTCGCGCTGGTGATCGCGCCGTGGCTGATTTTTTCATGGTTCCGTTTCCACGAATTGTTGCCGCACACCCTGACCGTGAAGAGCGCGCAGGGCGCGGTGCCGGCAATCTGGCAGAGCCGCTGGGTTTACCTGCAAACGCTCGGGAGCATCATGGAGAGGGCCTTATTCCCGCCGGACCTCACCGGCATTATCGCGCTCATCCTGGCCGTGGCCGGAGTAACGGCGGCCATCTGCGGGAAGGACCCGTGGCTGCGGGTCGTGCTGGCGTGGGCCGTTCTTCATGCGGCAGCGTATGGAGTTGTGCTGCGGGTCCCGGCCTATACCTGGTATTTCGCGCCCGTGGTCCTGGCGTATTGCCTGGTGCTCGCGCAGGGCGCGGCCGAAGTGATGGGGGCGGCAACAAAACTGAAGAGGCCTTATGCGCCGTTCGCGCTGCTGTTCGGCGCGGGACTACTGATCTGGGCCGTTTGCGAGATGAGCGGGACCGCGGAGACGCTCCGGCGCTGGTTCAACCCGGTCCACGGCGCGCACGCGCTCGGCTACCTCGCGCTCGCCATCGCCGCATCGGTTCTCGCCGCCGCGCGGTTGCGAGGGCGGAGATGGGCCCGGACCGCGGCCGCGCTCGCGCTCTGTATCGCGGCTTTCCTGCCCCGCAATTGGGTGGGGCTGCTCCAGCTCACCCAGGCGCCCACCGCGCAGTACTTTTATTACAAGGCCGCCGCGGACTGGATCAGCGCGAATGAGCCCGCGGCCAAGACGGTGGGCGCGCACGAGATCGGGGTGCTGGGGTATTTTTTGCCGGACCGAACGATCATTGACCAGTGCGGCATCCCGACCCCCGGCGCGGCCGAGCACATGGCGGCGGGCGACATGACCTGGTGGGTCCGGGCCTACCGGCCGGAGCTGATCGTGCTGCATCCGTACCGCAAATGGTGGCAGGGTTCGGAAGGCCCGCTGCTCGACGCGCCGTGGTTCAAGAAGGCCTACCAGCGGATAGCGCTCATCCCGTCCCGAGACGCCTCCGGCCGGCCCGTGGTCATTTCCGGGGCCGAGGCAACGGACCGGGGCCAGGACCAACGGCTCGCCGGCAAACTCGAAAAGCATTCGTCCGAAATCTGGCGGCTGCAATATCCCGGGGCGGTTCCGGGGCCATGACTGAAAATTTCCGAGCTTTGGCGTTCCCCTTTTCACGGGTGGAATCAAGAGTGGAGTTGGAGAGCTGATGAGAGTCCGGAAAGCGGAGAAGATTCGGGAGACGGCGTTCGAGGCGGGGCTGGAGGGGATCAGGCTGCGGGGAGCGTGGTACATTAACCCGGCGCGGGCGCGGGCGCCGGTGGTGCTGATCCTTCATGGCATCCCGCGGGCCAAGCCGCAAGCGGGCGACCGGTCGTACCGGGAGATCGCGATGCGCTTCGCGGAGCGCGGCTTCCTGTCGCTGATTTTCAATTTCCGGGGCGCGGGGAGCTCGGAGGGCGACATCAGCATGGCGGGTTGGACGCGGGACCTGGCGGCGGTGGCGGAGTTCGCGCGGGGATTGCCGGGTGCGGACGCGTCGCGGGTGGCGCTGCTGGGATTTTCGGCGGGGGGCGCGGTGGCGATTTACCATGCGGCGCACGATGCGGGGGTCGGGGCGGTGGTGAGCGGGAGCTCGCCGGCGCGCTTTTCTTTTTTACAGCAGGCCATGCCGTCGGAGCATTGGGTGAAGCTTTTCCGGGAGATCGGTCTGATCCGGTCGGAGGGCTTTCCGGCAGACCTCGAGGCGTGGGAGGCGGAGTTCCAGATGATCGAGCCGCTGAAGTGGGTGGACAGGGTGTCGCCGCGGCCGCTCCTCATCATGCACGGAGCGGAGGACGAGCTGATCCCGGTCGCGCAGGCGCGCGAGCTGTATGAGCGGGCGCGCGAACCCAGGGAGCTCAAGATCATCGCGGGCGGCAAACACCGCCTGCGCATGGACCCGGCGGCGTTAGCGGTGGCGGAGGAATGGCTGGAGAAGTGGAGCAAGAAAGAGAATTGAATCAGAAGAAGAAAGATAATTGAACCACCAAGACACCAAGGAAACGAAGAATTTATTTCAGTGCTGTTAAAAACAAACGGACCGGAAAACCGCCAAGGCGCCAAGAACGCCAAGAATCACGATTTTATTTCAATCTCAGTCCAGCTTCCGGCCAAATGATTCTTTCTTGGCGTTCTTGGCGCCTTGGCGGTTTTCTTAGCTCCTATTTTGGACAAGAGTGACTTTAAATAGCAGAGGCAGCGTGATACAATCAAATGATCTGATGCGGAAGCGGGGACGATGATGGTGGACGCTGATGTCATAATTACCGGCGCGGGCCCGGCCGGGCTGATGACCGCGATGAGCCTTGCCGCCGCCGGCCGCAGGGTCGTCGTTTTCGAAAAAAAATCCCGCGACTTGATCGGCAAGCCCATCCGCGTCTCCCTCGAAAAGCGCGTATTCAGCGAGGTCGGCCTGGCTCCGCCCGAGCCGCCGGAGCTGATCGCGCCGCCGCTCGCGCGCGAGCTCCTCTCCCCGGACCGCAACTTCAAGCTCCGGCTGCGCGAGCTGCCGCTGGTCACCGTTGACCTGCGCGCGTTCCTGTCGCGTCTGGCCGCGGAGGCCGAGGCCGCGGGCGCGGAGCTGATGTTCGAGACCAACATCACGGGGCCGGTGCTCACGGCCGGCCGGGTGACCGGAGTGGTCGGCTCGGACGCCCAGGGCCGGCTGCTCGAGCTCACCGCGCCGCTCTCGATTGACGCGAGCGGAATTTTCGGCGCGCTCCGCCACCGGCTGGACGAGAGCATGGGGGTGGAGATCGAGATCTCGCCGCGCGACGTGGCGAACGCCTGGCAGGAGTCGCGGGAGATTGACCGCGAGGCGGTGATGGAGCTCCTGTCCAAGAACCGCATCCGCCCGCAGATCGCGGTGCTGCGGGTCGGGATCATGGGCCCGTACTCGATGTTCGGGGTGTACGTGGACATGGACAACGACCGGGTGGAAGTGACCGTGGGTCTTTTGCACGACGAGGCCTACCCCACCGCCCGCGAGCTCGCGGAGCGCTACGGGAGCTCGCACCACTGGATCGGCGAGCCCATCGCGGCGGCGGGCGGGCTCATCCCGGTGCGGCGGCCGCTCGACTCGTTCATCGCGCACGGGTTCGCCTGCGTCGGCGACGCCGCGTGCCAGGCCATTCCCCAGCACGCGAGCGGCGTGACCTCCGCCCTCATCGGCGGCAAGATCCTGGCCGGCGTGGCCGACGCCGCCCTCGAGCGCGGCGACACCTCCCGCGACGCGCTGTGGCCGTACAACGCAAGGTACATGCAGGCGCGCGGCGCGGCGCAGGCCAACTCCGACCTGTTCCGGCGCTTCCTGATCGGGCTTACCACGGACGAGCTCTCCGCGCTGTTCTCGCGCGGGCTGATCACGGAGGAAGCGATCGTCGGCTCGCTCGACGGCATGGCGCTGGAGCTGCCCCGCGCCGCCGTCTTCACCGCCGCGCTGGGGCTGCTCGGCCGGCCCGGGCTGCTTAGCCGCCTCTGGCGCCTGTCCCGCGACTCGCTGCGCGTCCTCGATGTGTACAACTCCTATCCGGAGGAGTACGACCACGCAGGGTTCAAGCGCTGGCGCGAGCAGGCCGCCAGGATTTTCAACAAGTGGGACATCTCCGCGCCCCCGGCCCGCGAACCAAAAGAAGGCGAACTGACCGAGCCGACCGTATCCGAAAAATAGAAGATGAACGCCAAGACGCCAAGACCGCCAAGATAAGAATTAATATTTATTGCCTGGCGTTCTTGGCGTCTTGGCGTTTATCTTATGCCCCAATCTTTTCCATTCTCAACAGCTCCATTCCCGCCTCCACCACCCTCTCCACGGAAACGCCCTCAAGTCCCTCCCGGTCAGGGAGCGGGCTTAAGTTGATCGCGCGCGCCTGCTTGACGCCCCAGATCGCGGGATCGGTCGGGCCGAAAACGGCCGCCACCGGCGAGCCCAGCGCCCCGGCGAGATGGGAGACGCCGGAGTCGTTGCCGAGGACCAGGCGCGCGCTTTTGAGCAGGGAGGCCAGCTCGATGCTGGTTAAGTTTGCAAAGCGCGCGGCCAGGCGCGGGCCCAGCGCGCGGGCGAGCGAGACCTCGGCTTCCTGGTCGGCGGGCCCGGCGAGGGAGGCGATGGGGAGGCCGCTCAAGTCGCTCAGCCTCGCGGCCGCCTCCGCGAAATTTCCCGCCGGCCAGTTCTTCCGCGCCGACCCGCTGCCGGGATGGACCAGGATGCCGGGAAATTCAGGGCCCGCCGCCAGAGCATCTTCCGGAAGATCGAGCCGCGGATACTCCGGGACCTTGCCGATGCCAAGCTCCTTGAGCGGCCGCGCCATCACGCCGGTGACGTGACCCGATCCCGGCCCCGGCGGAAACTCCTCCCGGAGTGCCGCTACTTTAAGACCCGCGCCCCGCAGATGACCCAGCAACGCCGGCGATCTCATCCAGGACACGGCGAGGTCGAAGCGGGCGAGGAATTCGTGGAGCTCCGGGGGCAGGGGAGCGTCATTGAACAGCGCGTGAAAGCCGGGGCCGTCGAGCGAGAGCGCCTCATCAACCACCCCCGCCGCCTTGAGGAGCGCGAGCCAGGAAAGGTTCCCGACCGCCGTGACCTCCGCGCCCTCGAATTTTTCCCGCATCGCCCCGATCGCGGGCAAGGTATTGGCCAGGTCGCCGAGAGCGCCGGCATGAAAAATCAGGATTCTCATTTTGGGTTACATAAAAATCGCATCCCCAATTTTCGGCCCTGTTTAGAGGCCATGTTCAGGGATCATGTGCAGGACCAGGGCCGGCCAGGTGAAGCTCTTGGCGCCCCTTCCCGCTCCCGTTTGCGGGCGGTAAAACTCGCGGAAGCCGTGGCGGTCAATCATCAGCGCCGTCCGTCTGGTGATCTCTTGGGCAATGTCCTCGCGGCCCAGGGTTTTAGCCGCGCGCGCGGCCATCCAGTTCATATTGATCCAGATGCAGGAGCCGCGCCAAAGCTGGCCCCGCAACAGGCCGGGCGGGTCCTTCCTCATCTCGGAAACCGAGTTGAAAGGCACCAGCCACGGCGCCCAAAAGTGACGGGGCGAAACCAGATATTCGGCGATCACCCGCTCCGCCTTGTTTGCGCTCACCAGACCCGTCATCAGGACCACCAGACCGGTAAGGCTGGCGCGGTGACAGAGCTTGGGGCTTTTGACGTCATATCTGGGGTAGAAAAATCCGGTCCGCTCGTTCCACAGATGTTCCTCCATGGCTTGCACGATGTTTTGCGCTTTACTTTGCCAGCGGTCGGCGCGCGCAACGTCGCCGGATTTTCGGTACAGCCTGGAAACCGACAGCGCGCCCGCGGCCGTGAGCGCATTCAAACCGGGGTCTTCCAGCACAAAGACATTGGCCTTTTTGATCTGGTCGAGGTCCCAGTTGAAGCTGGAATAAAGCCGTATCATCTGGTCACTTCGCTGCTCGATCTTGGCGAATGCCATGGGGTCCCAGGGATTGATGCCCAACACCTCGTCATAAGAGGGCGCCATGTCGGTGCCCGGCTCCCACCGATGAACTGCGCAGACCAGGCCATCGCCGAAAAAGTCTCGGGAACCCGTCAGGTACTCGAGGCACTTCTCCATTTTGGGCAACAGCGCGAGCACGCGGGCATCGCCCGTGCGGTTATAGAGCTCTTCGGCGGCCACCAGGAACGATGGGGGATCGAGCATATATGACCTTGCGTCCTCGTCAAACATCTCCCGCCCGAACCTCTTATAAGTCCCGTCCTCCGCAAGTGGCATCTCCGGCGGCACCGCCTCATGGGGCACGCGGCCGGACTCGACCTGGAAGTTGAAAATGGCATCGAGCTCGGCCAGCGCCGACTCCGGGTCGAAAATCGCCTGCGAGATGACGTTCCAGCCGGAGTCCCACGCATAGAAGCGCTTGTAGTTCGCAAAAGAAGGCAGATGGAAACGGCCCAGCTTCGAAACCACCTCGTTGCCGAGAAAAATCCTCTTGGCCTCTTCGCAAAGCCTTTGTTCCATCATCCCTGGATCAGGAATGACGGTGTTATCAACGCTCGAATCCCCTGGATGTGACAATGCTCTGGCGGAATTGAAAGCAAACGACGGCAAAGCGCCCGCCGCCACCGTGGCGATGAACTCTCTTCTCTTCAAAGTATTACCTCCCTGCCCCCGTTCACTTTGGCCCCGTTCACTTCATTGAGAACACCGCGCTCACGGCGGCGTGGTCGGAGACGCGGTGATGGTCGGCGGTCATGAGGGTGGTGACGTCGCGGCTTACAAGGTCGAGGCCGCGAAAGAGGACCCAGTCAATTTTGACGATGCAATGGAGCGAGTCGTCGGGGAAGAAGCACCAGCCGGTGGGGGTCCAGTCGTGGGCGAAGGCGTTTTGCAGGCCGATCTTTTTCGGCACGCGCAGGGCGGCGGAGTGGGGGATGGAGTTGAAGTCGCCGCCCATCACCACCGGGCCGGTGAACGCCGCCGCGTCCGGGAAGACCTCTTCGAGCTGCACGGCGCGGAGCGGATGGATGGTGTTGCTCTCCAGGTGCAGGCAGAAGACGCGGGCCTGGCGGCCGTCCGGGAAATTCACGGTGGCGGCCAGGGCCACCACTCCGCCGCGCCGGGGCTGGCCGTAGATCCAGCCCCACCGCTCCCAGGAAAAAAATACGCGGTGGCGGAGAACGGTGACGTCGGTCAAGGGGAACGGGCTCAGGATGGCGTTGCCGTGGGTGGCGGGGGTGGCGGGCGTCTGGTCGTTAAGCTCGACGTACTCGACCACGAAGGCCATGTCCATGTTGAGGTTCTCAGCCAGGTCGCGGGCGATGAAGCGGTCGCCGCTGCGGCGGTGATACTTGTCGCACTCGGAGAGCAGGAGCACGGTGGCGGGGTTGCGGCGTTGCAGCTCGCGGAAGTAGGCGAGCTCGTCGTCAAAATGGACGCCGCGCTCCAGGTTGAATGCGACCACCTGGAACTCGCCGGTGAAGGGGACGTCGCCTCGGCTGAAGCTCGCGAGCTCGGGCGTGTCCAGCTCGGAGTGTTTGGCCGGTTTGGTGGGCGGGACACTCCTGTCCCGCGCCCCCGCCGGCGCCGCCAGGGCAAGCATGAGTACAAATACGATGGCGGCCGAGAATTTTTTCATGTTCTCATCATTCCTGTCCCATGCATTTCCCCGAAGGGGAATAATGTGAGTAGCCGGGTGGTGAAACCCCCGGAACATCGAGCGACGCCGTTCCGACCCTGAAGGGGCCGCACCTCCCCGCCGCTTTTGGTTCAACCCCTTCAGGGTTGATACCTTGTGGGGGCGCTGTTCCGTAGGTTGCACCTACGGCTACTCATATTGCACCCCTTGCGGGGTGCGGGGACCTTGGCGCTCCATCTTCCCTCATCCATGCACGTAGTCGCCGACCTTTCTCATCCACTTCATCTCGTCTTCGGAGAGCGGTCCGCGGTCGAGGGTGGCCAGGGCCTCGTCCATCTCCGCGGCGTTTTTAGGACCGGTCATGACCACGTCCACCGCCGGGTGGGTGAGGGCGAAGCGGTAGCAGTCGGAGGCGCGGGGCGTTTTTTCGCCCGGCGGCATTTTTCCGGGCTTCAGGAGCTTGCCCCACCGGGTGGCGGTGTAGGTCACGATTCCGGGCCGGCCCTTTTCCGGCAGCTTCGGGAACACCTGTTCCTCGGCCCCGCGGTGCGCGGCGTTGTAGCGGATGTGCAGGACGTCGAACGCGCCCGTTTCCGCCATCTTCGGAAAAGCCGGCCGGTGATGGCCGCTCACGGCCAGGAACTTGACCTTGCCGCTGGCTTTAAGCCTTTGCGCGGCCTCGACGATCCGAGGCGCGGGCATGGAGTTGTGCCAGCCCAAGAGCAGCACGTCGGCATAATCGAGCTTGGCCTTCTTGAGCGCGCGCTCGACGCTCGCGGCCATCATCGAGGCCACGCGGTTATAGACCTGGACCACGATCACGAGCTCGCCGCGCTTGCCCTGGCCGCAGAGCTGGCGGATGGCGCGGCCCATGTTGTCGCGCCGGAACGAGCCCCAGTAAAAATAGTTGCAGCCGCGGTCAAAGGCCTTGAGGAATGACTCGGTGGGCGCGCCATATCCCGCGGCCACGCCCAGCCGTCCGACCGCGAGGCCGGTCTTTCCCAATACCCGTTTTGGCTTGAATTCCATTCTTCCCCCTATCGCCTTGATTCGCCGGGCATCTTCACCCGGCGCAACCTGAGACCGCGCCAGGTCAATGATGTCCGATCATCCGCTACAGCTTGTACCCCAGCGTCGCCACGATCATGTAGTCCTCCAGATCGTAAGCCCAGTGGTATTGGCCTTCGAGGTTAAGGACCAGGTGGTGGCGGCTGTTCCAGATCATGCCGGCCTTCACGGAGTAACCGGTGAACTGCACCTGGTTGTCGCCGCCCAGCCAGCCCGCCTTGTCCGTGTCCTCGATCACCGTGTAACTGAACCCGCCGCCGACATAGGGCAGGAGGTAGTCAATATAGTTGGGGCCCACGCTCAATTCGAGCGAGCCGCGGAAAAGGAGCAGGCTGATTTTGTCCACGTTGTTCACGGGGTCCGGGAACTTGACGTTCGAGGCATGGAGCCGGGCGTCCAGGTAACTGGTGTCCACGATCAGGAACGCCCGGTCCCGGAGGGGTTGGATGTAACGGAGCTGGATGGCCAGGCCCGGCGCCGTGGCGAACTCGTCGCGGAAACCGACCTCCACCTGCGCCACCGTGGCGCCCAGCATCACGTCCGAGGTGATGACCCGCATCATGACCGCTCCGGCGTTGATGTACCCTCCCTCGAACGACGCCTTGCGGTCCTGGGCGGCCTGTTCGGGCTTGGGTCGGAGCAGGGCCGCCACCCGCCTCTTCCCGCCCCTGCCGATCTCGAGGGAGCGGGTCTCGGCGTTATAGCCGTCCATCTCGATCCTGATTTCATGGGTCCCGGGCGTAAGCCTCAGTTCCAACGGGGTCCGGTCACGGGCGGGGACGCCGTCAACATAGACCACGGCGCCGGCCGGCTCGCTATATACCTGGACCACTCCGGCCTCCGAAGTGTCGCCGTCGCGGGTGGCGGGCGGTTCGGAGGAAATGGCGCGGCCCGGCGGCAAGACGAGAAAGAGGACGGAAGCAACCATTAACGCCATGGAGCCAACGCCGCGACTGGCGAGCAGGCTTTTGTTCAATGTTTCCATCGCGGAGTCCATATTCTCCCATCTTGGAGCCCATATCAAGTGGGCAGCGGGGCCATGGTGCTTTACAGCGGGCCTCGCATGCGTTACTAATAAATGAGCATGGCGCACGATCAGAATAATCGGACCCTGCCCGGGAAACACAAGGCGTTGTTCGCGCTCCCGGTACTGCTCATTTTCCTGGTCTTATTGGAAATCGTATTGCGCGGGTTCGGTCTGTTCGCCCCGGAAAAGACCTTCACCGTTTTCACCGGCGCGGACGGCCGGCCGCGGGTGCGCTATGAGCTTAACGGCCTGAAGCCGGAGTTCAGCCCGGAAAAGGAGAAGGGCGCGCTCCGGATCATGATCGCGGGAGGGAGCACGGCGCTCGGTTTTCCGTATCATCCGCGTTCGAGCATCGGAGCGCGGCTGGCCGCACTTTTGGAGGACTCGCTGCCGGAGGGCCGGGTCGAGGTCATCAACCTGGGGCGCATGGGCATGGACTCGGCGGAGGTTGAGGCGGTGGTGAGGGAGGCGCTCGGGTACGGGCCGGACCTGGTCATCGTTTATTCGGGCCAGAACGAGTTCATCTCTCAGCTTCGCGCGACTCCGGTGCTCAAGGCGTTGGAGGGAATTAAACGCGGGTCCGGTCTGGGCCGGATCCGGGTGGCGAGGATGATCGGCCGGGCCGCGGACCTGTTGGCGGGCGGCGCCATGCTCACCACGATGAAGTCGGTTGATGAAAACGCGGACGTGGGCCTTACGCTGCCCCCGCCCGCGCCGCTGTCCGCCGCCGTCTATCAAAAGGTGCTGGACGATTACCGCCGGTCCATGGAAAAAATCGCGCGCGATTGCCGCGCCCGCGGCGTGCCCGTCATCCTCTCCACCATGGCCTCGAACCTCCGCGACTGGCCGCCCGATCTCCGGTCGGTTCCGCCCGCTTTCCCGGAAATGTACCGGAGGGACGCGCTGGAAGCGATTCTCAAGGCCCGGGAAATGACTGAAACAAGTGAGGCGGCCGCTGGGCAGCCTGTTCCGGGGCTGCACCACGGCGCCCCGATGCCGCCGATAGACGACACGATGATGAATTATGAAGAAGCCCTCAAGATCCTGGCGCAGGCCAGGGAGCGCTATCCGGGCTATGCCGCGATCTCGTTCGAGCTTGGCCGCATCAAGACCGCCCTGGTGGAAATGGGCATGAAGAGGCCGGACCGTGATGAAGACCGCCTCGTGTTGGATGGCGATTCAGCGCGGCCGGAGGAGGGCGGCGAGCCGGAGAAGGTCATGGGGCTGGCTTCGGACCTCCCGGTCCTCGATCCCGCGTATCAGGAAAAGCTCCGGGCCGAGGCCCTCTCGGATTTCAAGCGCGCGCGTGACGAGGAGGCCAGGGTGGTCATGTCCAACCGCGCGCCTTCCGCGATCAACGAGATCGTGCGGGAGGTGGCGAGGTCGGACAACGTCTTGCTGCTCGACACCGAGAAGCTGATCGAGGAGTCGTCATACCTGGCGCCGGGCTTCGACTGGTTCGACGACCACTGCCATCCGAATTTGTGGGGCCAGCAGGTGATTGCCGAGGCGTTCTACGATCTCATCCGGGAGAGCGCCGAAGAACCGGGCGGCGCGGGCCCCGAAGCCGTGCTGGGCGGGGTCTGGAGCAAGCTCCCATGGGCCGAGCCTTCGCCATGGGACGAGCAAGCCTTCCTGGCCTCGCACGAGGTTGACGACCATTTCCTTCATAATGTTTTCCTGCGTCTGGGAATATATCTGGGGCTGGAAAAGGACCTGCCCGGCCATTCTCGCGCCACGCGGGAACGGCTTAGCCGGGCCGCGGAAAAAGACCCGGCCGATCCGCTGCCGGTTGTCCTGGAGGCCCTGGTGGCCGCGGATTACGGCGAGTCGGCCGAGGCCGCGGGACTGCTTCGCACCGTGTATGTGGAGAGGCTTTCCGACCTGGGGAAATGCCTGGCCCGTTATTTCGCATCGGCCGACCTCCGGCAGGGCGTGTTCATGGCGCGGCTCCGGCCCGGACCCGGCAACCCGCCGCTGCGCGGGCTCCTGAAAAGCGGGATGTTCGAATCGGAGGAAGGAAAGAGCCATGAGCTGACCCAGCTTGCCCTTGACCGGTTCACTTTCTTCCTTGACCTGGATGCCGGCGGCGCCGACATCAGCGGGGCCATCAGGCAAGGCCTGGATAACCGCGCCAGGTATGCGGAGCAGCGCCAAGGCAAGGTCGAGCCATTAATACTGGCCGACGCGGAAAAAGTGGAGGTGCTCGATCCCGGTCCTGGCGCCAAGCTGACCCGGGTGGGCCAAACCGCGCAATATTCAATTGAAACCGGGATTGCGTTTATTACCACCGGCCCGGTTCAAATCAATCCGCTGGCGTTTGATCGTCTTGCCCTGAAGCTCGGGAAAAATATTGATGCCCGGAGCTTTTTGGGGATTGAATGGATATATTTGGACTATTCAGGTAAAACAATAGCATGCGATATGAAAATACCCCTCGATTCCCGGCCCAGGGAAGAGACGCACTACATCGGGCTTTCCGGCCTTCCCCGGTGGGTGCTGGCGCGGGAAGTCAGGGAGATCAGATTGACGCCAGGAAGCCCGGGAAATTTTGATATGTATTATCTGAAATTGGAGCACGCCGATTGAGAAAATTTTTAATGCATTATCGAGGGATTTCATGAAGACAAACGAGGCGGACAATAATAGAGTTTGCGAAGCGGGCCTTCTCGTCGCGCTGGAAGCCTTCCGCGAGGCGAGCCAGGGCGGAATCACGCCCTCCGAGCTCGACGGGGTGCTCCGCGAGGTGACGGCCGATTTCCAGCCGCCGGACAAGCCGAAAACGGCCCGCGAAAAATTGATGAGCGAGCTGGTCGAGTTCATGGAGCTCGATCTCTCGGATTACGCCTATTCGCTCGCCACCCACGACACCAAGGCCATCGGGAAATTCCAGGACCGGGTCAAACAATGGGCCGGCCGGCTCGAACAAGAGGCCGCGGCCAAGAGCGGAGGAAAGAGTTAATGGAAGGATCGCTGGCGCTGGGCATCGGACTCGCCATCCTGGCCTCCACCAACATCAACGTGGGCAAGGGCGTCCAGAAATGGAAGGTCCACATCTGGGGCAAGAAAGGGCAGATGTTCAACAAGGAGAACCTGCCCGACACGCTCATCTGGTTCGTCGGGCTCGCCCTCACCGCCTCCGCCGTGGTGATCCTCCCCCTCGCCCTCAAGTACACCGAACGCACCTCCATGGTCAGCTCCTTCAACGGCGTCGGCATGATCGGGCTCGTCATCTTCGCCTGGCTCGTGCTCCACGAAAAGATCGGGTGGCGGGAGCTCGGCGGCGCCGGCCTCGTGCTCGCCGGAACCGCCCTCATGAAATACTTCGACGCGCCGGTCGAGCAGAAGTCCTTCTCGCTCACGAGCTTCCTCATGTCCTTCGGCGCCATCTTCGGCGGCTTCGGCCTGCTCGCGCTGTACTCCTGGAAGACCAACCGCTTCTACGGCTTCTCCGTGGGCTCGCTGCCCGGCATCCTCATCGGCTCCGCCATGATCCTCGCCGACATGGGACTGGTTGATACCGGCAACAGCATCATCGGACTCGTCACCAACCCGCTGGCCATCTTCGGCTTCATCTGCGGAGTCATGGCCACCGTCTTCACCCAGTTCGCCTTCTGGCGCGCCAAGGCCATGGTCGTCGTGCCCACCATCAACTCCTTCATCATCCTCGCCCCCGTCGTCATCGAATACTTCACCTTCGGCCAGTCCCTGAAACCCGTCCAGTACGCCGCCATCGCCGTCATCATCGCGGGCGTCATCCTGCTCACCGCCACGGAAAAGTCGGACCGGATCGAGGGGGTGAAGAAGGAGTGAGGCTTGAGGCGTGAGGCTTGAGGCTTGCGTGCAAGGTCGCGGCCAAGGACGCTCGCACAACTTAACGCTTGAGACCGGGAAAAAAATCGGGAGGTCGGGAAGATGGCAAAAGTGATGATCCCCACGGTGGGGGCGTTGAAGGATTGGGTGGGCAAGGAAGTGGGGGTGAGCGAGTGGAAGCGGGTGACGCAGGAGGAGGTTGACCTGTTCGCGAAGGCGACGGGGGACATGCAGTGGATCCATACGGACCCGGAGCGGGCGGCCACGGAGTCGCCTTATAAGAGGACGATCGCGCACGGTTATTTTACTTTGAGCCTGGCGCCGATGCTGCGGGCCCAGATCGTGGACGTGGAAAAGAAGCGGATGACGATCAATTACGGGCTCAACAAGCTGCGGTTCCCGGCGCCGCTGCCGGTGGGGGAAGAGGTGCGGATGCGGGCGCTCCTTACCGGCGTGGAGGACATCAAGGGCGGGGTGCAGAGCACGTGGACGCTCACCTTCGAGGTCTCGGGCCAGGACAAGCCGGCGTGCGTGGCGGAGGCGATTTACCGGTACCTGGAATAATATTTTTTAAGCGCAAAGGCGCAAAGAACGCTGAGAAAAATTTTCTTTTTTTAATCTCTGCGTTCTTTGCGCCTTTGCGCTTGATCCACTCTCTTATTAAAAGAAGTACTTCCTCATCCTGACGTTAATGATGAGCGCGACGGCGATCATGAAGGTCATGAGGTTGGAGCCGCCGTAGGACATGAAGGGGAGCGGCACTCCGATCACGGGGAAGATGCCGACCACCATGGCGACGTTGATGAAGATGTGCCAGAAGAGCAGCGCGGAGCAGCCCACCGCCAGCATGACCCCGAACTTGTCCTTGGCGTCCTGCGCGATGCTGATGCCATGCAACACCATCCAGCAATAGAGCGCCAGTACCCCGAATACCCGGATAAAGCCCATCTCCTCGGCCCACACCCCGAAGGCAAAGTCCGTCTGCTGGTCGGGCAGGAAGCGGAGCATGCTCTGGTTGCCCTTCATGAAGCCCTGGCCCAATAGCCCGCCGGACCCGACCGCGATCTTGGCCTGGAGCACGTGGTAGCCTGCGCCCTTGGGGTCCTGCTCCGGGTGGAGGAAAGTCTCGATGCGGGCCTGCTGGTGCGGCTTGAGCGCCTGCTTCCACAAAGGGTAGGAGACGATCAGGACGACGCAGGATGCCGCGGCGATGATCAGCAGGTTTTTTTTGATCCCCGCGAAGAGCATCATCGAGCCGAAAAGGAGCATGACCGTAAAGGCCGTGCCCAGGTCAGGCTCCATGATGACGGCAATGACGGGAAGGCCGGCGAGGAGAGAGGGCCATAAGAGCTCGCGGAGCCCGAGCGGCTTCATGGTGCTATGGGAGTGATACACGCGGGCGATCATCAGGATGAGGGCGATCTTCATGAGCTCGGAGGGCTGGAAGTGGGCGAAGCCCAGGTCGTACCAGCTCCTGGCCCCGGAGATCCGCCGCCCGAACACGTGCACGCCGGCGAGGAGCAGGAAGGAAAAAACATAAATCGCCGGCGCCATCCCTTCCAGGGTCTTATAATCAATGACCAGGACGAACGCGGTGACCGCGAGCCCGATCAGGAACCAGTAGGCCTGGGTCTTCCACAACCCGGTGCCCACCGCCGCGCTGTAGAGGTTGACGATCCCCACCGCGTTGAGCAGGACCAGCATCCCGAGCATCCACCAGTCAAAATTGGCGATGGACCGCCGGTCTATCTGGAAAATTGACATGGCCGCGTTATTCCATGCTAGCAGAGAAGGGCAACGGTGCAAACCCGCGCTGGATTCTGTTGGCGCGGGATGATATAAAGGGCCGTGGGGTCATTAAGGGAGGTAATAGTGATGGACGTGCATGAATGTATCCGGACGCGGCGGAGCATGAGGAAGTACACGGAGGATCCGGTCTCCGCGGAGCAGTTGCACAAGGTCCTGGAGGCCTGCCAATGGGCGCCGTCGTGGGTGAACATGCAGACCTGGGAGGTCGTGGTGGTGGACGATCCGGCGGTGAAGGCCGCGCTCGGCGAGTGCGTGCCCGAGGCCAACCCGGGAAGGAAGGGCATGCTTTCCGCGCCGCTCGTGCTGGCGGTGTGCGGACGGCAGGGCAAGTCCGGCTTTTACGGCGCCAAGGCGGCCACCGTTCACGGCGACTGGGTCATGTTCGACATCGGCATCGCCTGCCAGAACATCTGCCTCGCGGCCTGGGCCGAGGGTCTCGGCACGCTCCACCTGGGCCTCCTCGACCACGAAAAGGCCGGCAAGGTCCTGGGCCTGCCCGATGACGTCAAGCTCTACGAGCTCATTCCCCTGGGCCATCCGGCCAAGGAGGGCAAGGCCCCGCCCCGGAAGGAGATCAAGGAGTTCACCCACAAGAACCGGTTCGGTGCGCCGTTCGGCGATAAATAATTTTCGTGAGCGCCCGGAAATTTTGGAATCTTTTTGGAGACAGGATTAACAGGATTTACAGGATGAGAAAAAGAAAAGGCTTATTCCGAAAATCCTGTAAATCCTGTTAATCCTGTCTCCAACTTCTTTAAGCAGATGGACAAGAAGCACCAGGTAATCATCCGCCGCTGTCCGGACTACGATGACCTTGACCGGATCCGGGGCATCGTGGCGGAGGGCATGGAGGAGCTGGGCGCCCGGCCGCACGGCAGGGTCCTCGTCAAGTACAACCTGGTCTTCGCGCACCATCGCTTCGGCCTCCATCCCTACACCAATCCGCGCGTGCTGGAGGCCATCGTGGACGTGCTGGCGGCGCGGCCGGAGGTCGAGAAGGTGATCCTGGGCGAGCGGACCGGCGTCTATGTCCCCACCCGCTATCATTTCAAGCAGGCGCCCTACGCGTTCCTGAAAAAGAAGCCCAAGGTCGAGCTGTGCTTTTTCGACGAGGACAAGCTCAAGGAGGTCGAGCTGAAGAAGGGCGGGTTCCATAAGAGCCTGCGCTTCGCGAAGACGCTGATCGAGAGCGACTACAAGGTTTACGCTCCCAAGCTCAAGCACCACGTCACCACGCGTCTCACCTGCGCGCTCAAGCTCAACATCGGGATCTGCGACCAGAAGGAGCGCCTGTGCGGCCACGACTGGCGCCTCGAGGAAAAGATCGCGGACCTCTACGAGGTCGGGCATCCCGACTTCATCGTGGTGGACGCCGTGGACATCGGACAGAAGAACGAGATCTTCCCCGAGCCGCTGCGCCTGGGCGCGATCATGATGGGCACGTCGAGCGTGGCCATAGATTCGGTGGCCGCGCGCATCCTGGGCTTCGAGCCGGATGAGATCGAGCACCTGCGCATCGCCCGCGCCCGCGGCTGGGAGCCGGTATCCGACGACCAGATCGAGCTCAAGAGCGAGCTATCCTGGGACGAGATCCGCGACAAGACCAAAAATTTCGACTACTCCTTCTCGGACCTCGGCAAGATTGACACCCCCATCCGCTTCTTCCTGGGGACCTACCCCGGCGGCAAAGAGCCGTGCTGGGGCGGGTGCATCAACATGTTGAAGGGCGCGCTCGCGGGGTTCGATGCCTATAAGGCCGGATCGCTCGAGCGGGCCCGGCCGCTGGCCATGGTCATCGGCGAGTACGAGGGCGACGTTCTCGGCCTGGGCCATCCGGTCCTGATGATCGGCGACTGCGCCAAGGTGAAGGGCCGGATCGAGGGCCGGACCAGACGCATCCCGGGATGTCCGGTCGGCATCCCCATCTTTACCTTGCTCGCGCCGTATTTCCTGCGCATCCCCTCGCCCCTGCTCGGCGAGAAGCCCAGCCAGCTCTACCATTTCCCGGCCCAGGTCATCCTGTCCTATCTCCACAAATTCAAGAACCGGGTGCTTTCATGATCTATTGCTCAATGAATTCTCTTTTTTCGTCTTGCGGCGCCCTGGAACCAATAAATAGAACGATGATCAAGGAGCGAGGATCGAGGGACCTCAAACCACAAACCACAAACCTCAAACCTTTTCTTAACGGGAGGTACTTCCATGTTACAGCCTGACCTGTTCTTCGCCTACGGCCTTTCCTCCGGCATGGCCGTGGCCGCCGGCAAGCAGCTCAAGAAACAGGAGAGCATTTTCGTCAACAAGTATTTTCTCTCCCTGGTCCTATGGCTCTCGATTTTCTATATCCCCCAGGTGTTCTACCTGCTCTGGCGTTTCCCCGCCTGGGAATCAATGTTCGTTGCCAAGGAGCTGACCGACATTCCGCCATGGCTCATCAGCCTGTATCCGGTCGCGGTCATGGCCATGGGCATCCTGGGCTTTTTCATCACTGCCCGCTTCATCAAGCAAGGCAAGGTCCCCGCCGCGCTCGCCCAGGCCGGCTGGAGCATGGCCGCGGCGCTCATCCTGATCACCGTGGGCTGGGACGGCACCGGCTACCAGCGCCTTTTCTACATCGGCTCCGGCGCGGACTGGGCCAACCACGTGCCATACCCGTTGATGGACTGGTTCACAAGCCCCATCGCCCGCACCCTGACCTGGCTCGAAACCATCGTCATGGTCCCCTACATATTTCTTTTTATCAGGTGGGCAAGAGGGAAATAAAAAGGAAAGGAAATAATATGAGAAAATTTTCCAGGCTGATTCTTTTGCTGTCCGCCCTCGCGGCGGCCCTGATGGTTCCGGCCCCGGCCGGCGCGGCCCCCGTTGCGCCGAAAAAGGGAGTGGCCTCGCCGTCGCCCTCCCTCTCCCTTTCCGGCGACGCGGCCCGGGCCAAGTACTGGGACAAGGGCTTCGAGGCGGTGTATAAGACGCTGCTATTGAACCTCAACATGCCCAACGATTATTTCCAGACGCGCTACGCCTATCCGTCGCCGACTTTCCGCAGCGCTTACTTGTGGGACTCGGCGTTCATCTCGCAGGTATGGAAGCCTTGGGACGTGAAGGCGGCCGAGGAGGTTGACCAGACGCTCACGGACCATGCGGTTGACGGGCGGCTGCCGCACTTCGCCAACAAGCACTCCAAGAGCGACTACACCCAGCCGCCGGTGATGGCCTGGTCCATGTGGGAGGATTACCTGTGGAGCAATGACCAGGAGTGGCTCGCCCGCGTCTATCCCGCGCTCAAGAATTACAACCGCTGGTACTACGCGAACCGCCGCCTGGCGAACGGCCTGTTCTACTGGCTCCATTCCTACGAGTCCGGAATTGACAACTCGCCCCGCTTCACCTCCCGCGATGAGAAGATCAAAAAGGACATGACCAAGATCGCCGCGATTGACGTGAACTCGTTCCTGGTGCGCCAGAACGAGACGCTGGCCAAGATGGCCAAGGAGCTCGGCAAGCAAGACGACGCCGCGGAGTTCGAGGCCAAGGCCAGGGAGCTACGCGGCCTCATCAACAGTCTGCTGTGGGACGAGAGCACCGGCTATTATTACGACCGCGACGTGGTGACTGACCAGCTCGTGAAACTCCGCACCATCGCGTCGCTGTTCCCGCTCTTCGCGGGCGTGCCGGATGAGAAGCGCGCCGCGATCGTGCGCGGCCACGTCATCGCCCCGGCCGAGTTCAACACCCTGGTCCCGCTGCCCTCCACCGCGCACAACGACCCGACCTTTGAAAAGGACTGCTGGCGCGGGCCCATCTGGATCAACACCGCCTACATGGTGATCGTCGGCATGGAGCGCTACGGCTTTCTCGACGACGCCGCGGTCCTGTCCTTCAAGCTCACGGACGGCATTTACAAGACGCATCAGAAGACCGGACAGTACGTGGAGTTCTACGATCCTGACCGCTTCGACTTCCGCGAGCTCTCCCGCAAGAAGGGCAACCTGTTCAAGCTCCTCCAGAACGGCAACAAGCCCAAGCCCCAGTTCGTGGGCTGGACCGGGCTTATCAATACCCTCGTGATCGAGCACCTTGCAGGCTTCAGGAAAGACCACGGCGTCAGAACGCTGACCCCGAATTTCCCGGCCCAGGCCCAGGGCCTCACCCTGCGCCTCGACCTGCCCGGCGAGGGACTGACCATCGAGATCGAGGTCCTCCCGGAAGGGCGGACGCGAGGCAAGCTGATTAAGCAAGGCGGCGTGAAGGAATTCAGCGCCGACAAACACGAGACGATCCAGGTGGATTAGCTAAGCGCCAATGAAATACATCGCGGGGAGCAAATGAGGATGCACTGGAGCGAAGCATTTTTTACCGACCTTTACCGCCGCATCGGGCTCGATCCGAAGCTGCAATTAGGTCCAGAGCAGGCGGAGAAGATAAAGAAGGCCTTGCGCCTGAGAAAAGGCTCTTCCGTGCTTGACCTCTGCTGCGGCATCGGCCGGCACTCCGTGCCGCTCGCCAAGATGGGGATACGAGTGACCGGCTTCGATATGAACGCGGCCTATCTTTCCCGGGCCCGCTCGCTGGCCCGCCGGGAGGGCGTCAAGGTCCGGTTCATCAGGGGCGACATGCGCGAGCTCGATTTTAAAGCCGAGTTCGACGCCGTGATCAACATGTTCACCAGCTTCGGCTATTATGACGATGAGACCAATCTTCGAATCCTCCAGAGAATCGGAAAGGCGTTGAAGCCCAAGGGCCGCTTGCTGCTGGACACGATCAACCGGGACTTTCTGGTCGCGGACTTCCGGAAATGGCGTATGGAGGAAATTGGCGGCGAGCTGCTGCTGAACCGGCATGAGTTCGATCCGCGCACGTCGCGCCTGAAAACCCGGTGGAGGTTCATCAAGGGCGGGAGCGTGGAGGACATGGGAGGTTTTGACTTGCGCACCTATTCCCTGCACGAGCTTATCGCCATGATCGAAAGCGCGGGCATGGCGGTGACCGGGACATATGGCGGCCTGGGCCGGGAGCCATTCAAGCTGGACAGCAACAGGATCGTCATCGTGGCGGCAAAATCCTGAAAAGCGCTCATCTCAATCCGGGACCAGGTCCGTGAAATAGAACCTGTCCTCCCGGAGCACCTGCTCGCCCACGGTGAACTTGATCGGCGTCTTGAAGATCGGGCCGGCGAAGGCGAAGGAGTGAAACTCGCCGTTCTCGCCGCACGGATCAACTCCCGGCGGGAGCTCGGCGAGGAAAGAGTCGTCGAAGAGGCGGCCGGAGAATTTCTTGTCCAGGGCCTGGGTGTCCACGCAGGTGATGATGGTCTTGAAGCCCAGGTCAATGAACTCGCGCGCGAGCTCAATGGTCGGAATCTTCCACAGCGGGAACGCGGCCTTCATGCCGACGATTGCCAGCTTGTCCTCCCGGTACTTGCGCAGGTCCTCCAAATAAATGTCCGCGAAGATCACCGTGTCAATGCCCCGAGCTTTCTGCCGGAGAAGCTCCGCCTTCATCCTGTCCTCGTAGGTCTCGTTGGACGCCTTTTGCGGGATCATGACCTTGACCAGCGGCAGCCCAATCGAGCGCGCCTGCGCCTCCAATAGTTCCACCCGCACCCCGTGCATGCTGATGCGGTCATAGCCCTGGGTCACGGTGGTGAGCAGCGAAGCCACCCGGTATTGCGATCCCCGCATGACCTTGTAAAGCGCCAGCGCGCTGTCCTTGCCCCCGCTCCAGGAAAAAATCGCGTCAATCGCGGACACGGTTCACCTCCATAATTTTCCATCTCATCCGCGAACGGAGGCCGGGGCCGCTTTACACGGTCCGGCTCATGACGTAGTCGGCGAGCTCGAGGAGCGCTTTTTTGGCGGGGTTGTCCGGGAACGCGGCGAGGTGTTTTTTGGCGATGGCCACGTGGTCGCGTCCGCGCCCGGCGGCGGCGGCGAGGGCATCGGTCTGGCGCATGATCTTGACGAGGCGGCGGCAGTCGGCCTGGGTGCGGGCGGGCTTTTTGAAGAGCCTCCTGATGAGCTCCTGCTCGGCCCGGCCGGCGCGGTGATAGGCGATGATGAGGGGCAGGGTGGTCTTGCCCTCCAGGAAGTCCTTGCCCACCTGTTTGCCCCATTTCTGGTCGGTGGCGGCGTAGTCGAGCACGTCGTCGCTGATCTGGAAGGCGAGGCCCAGGTGATAGGCGAAGCCGGCCAGGGCCTTTTCCCGACGTTTGGGCGCGCCGGCGGCGATGGCGGGGATCTGGCACGCGGCCTGGATCAGGAGCGCGGTCTTGGCGCGGATGATGCGCTCGTACTCCTTCTCGGAAAGGTCCACCCGCGACTTCTGGGTGAGCTGATAAGCCTCGCCCTCGGCCATGTCCACGGCGATCCCGGTCATGAAGTTGATGACCTTGAGGTTCTGGCCCGTGCGCATCAGGGCGAAGGACTTGAAGAGCAGATAATCTCCCACGATAATAGAGGGCGCGTTGCCGAACAGGCGGTTGGCCGACTTCCGGCCGCGGCGGAGCTCGGCCTCGTCAATCACGTCGTCGTGCAAAAGCGACGAGGTATGGGCGTACTCGATGGCAGTGGCGTAGGACAAGAGCTCCTTCTTGCGGGTGAGGCCGGCCAGGCGGCCGGAGAGCAGGGTGAGCGCGGGACGGAAGCGCTTGCCGCCGCTGCCCAGGATGTGGTGGCACACCTCCATCACCAGGCGCACGTCCGAGCGCGTCTCCTCCCGGAGCAGCTTCTCCACGCTGACGAGGTCCCGGCTGATCAGGGACAGTCCGGGGATTGGCCGCGATTTGCGGATCATTATGCCTGGCGCTCCTGTGGGGTTCGGATGGTGCCCCGCCTCAACATTCTAGGGGAAACCAGGAGATTAAGCAATAACTCGCGCGCCCTCGCGTGGCGATCAAAATGCACCTGTGCTAGGATGGATAAAAGATTTAACCCCATTAAAAGGAGTGTAATCATGCCACTGACGAGACGCGCCTTCATCCGGGGGACCGCCGCGCTGGCCGCGGTGGTGGGCCCCTGGAGCATCGCGGGCAGGAAGGGCCATGCCGCCACTACGAGCTCGCCCGCGCTCAAGTTCCTCACTCCCTCCGAGTACGCCTACATCAACAACATGGCCAAAGAGGTCGTGCCCGACGGGCCGGTGCTGGACGGGACCGTGGACGTGGCCAAAAACCTGGACTGGTTTTTCGCCGAGCGCAACACCTCGCCCGACTTCCTCATCATGATGCGCTACCTGCGGCTGATCCGGCTGGCCGACCCGGTGCTGCCGCTCTTGAACCGCCTGGCGCCCGCCACGGGGGAGGACATCAAGAGCTTCAAGAAGACCATCTGCTTCCTGGGCTATTACTCGGACGCCAACGGCGAGGCCGATATGCCGCCGGAGCGGCGCGTGGTGTGGCCGCGGCTGGGTTACGGAGGCCCGAAGCCCGACGACTGGTGGCCGCCGGACGCGGAGGTCAGGCTGGATCCATCGCTGCTCACGGACCGGATCAAGGAGGAAGGCGCATGATTTACTCATTCCGGGACGTGGCGGCGGGGCAGGTGGTCGGGCCGGTGGACGTGGTAATCATCGGCTCGGGCGCGGGCGGCGGCGTGATGGCTCATTATTTGTCCAGGGCCGGGCTCAAGGTGGTGGTGCTGGAAAAGGGCGGGCACTTCCCGGTGGAGGAGCTGGGGCGCAAGGAAGTGGACATGCTCACGCGCATCGAGGCCATGACCATCTTCACGCCGGCGACCGGCAAGCACACGCGCGTCTCTCTAATCAAGGGCGAGTGCCTGGGCGGCGGCACGGTGGCTTCGGAGAGCGTGACCTGGGAGCTGCCGGAGGTGGTGAAGGACGACTGGGCCAGGATGGGCCTCACCTCTTTCGGCCCGGGCAACCCGAAGATGGAGGAGTACCGGGTCGAGCTCAACAAGCTCTTGAACGTGGCGCCGGTGCCCATGGAGCACCACAACCCGTGCAACCAGATCATGATGATCGGGGCCGAGCGCGAGGGCATCAAGTGGAAGAGCGTGGACCGGCCGGTCGAGTATTGCATGAGGTGCGGCAACTGCACCCAGGGCTGCCGCTACGGGGTCAAGCTCGATTCGCTGACCACCTTTTTGACCTGGGCGCAGAAGAACGGCTGCGACGCCTATTGCGGGGCCGAGGTGGACCGGATCAAGATCAACTTCCCGGGAGCGGACGACCAGCCCTACCGCGAAAAATTGCAGGGGCTTCAAGGCAACGCCAGGGACGACGCGCTTCGGGAGCTCAAGAACCGGGAACAGGGCGCGCCGGCCAAGTTCACCGTGTTCGCCACCGTCACCGACCGCAAGGCCCCGGTCCCGCGCGACCTCAAAATCGCGCGCAAGGGTCTCGTGGTCCACGCCCGCCGGCTCGTCATGGCCGCGGGACCGCCCGCCTCCTCCCGCATCCTCATGAAGAGCGGCGTGAACCCCAACAACGTTGTCGGCAAAAAATTCACCACCCACCCGACCTCATTCAACATCGGCCGCTTCGACAAAAGCATCAACTTAAACGGCTGGGACGGCATCAACGACACCATCGAGGTCCACCACTTCTCCGACATGTTCCGCAACGAAAGCTACTATGACCCGGAGCGGCACGGGTTCCTGTTGGAGGGCGCGCTGTCCCTGCCCTGGGGCATCGCCAACCTCCTGCCCGGATCGGGCAAGGAACACCTCGCCCTCATGGCCGACATGAACCACATGTCAGGCATCGAGGTCAACGTCAAAACCGACCAGCACGGGACCATCACCCCGACCGACATCGTGTTCGACATGTCCGAGCGCGACAACGAGGCCATGCTCTACGGCACCTGGATCGCGGCGCGAATGTTCTTCCGCGCCGGGGCCAGACAGGTCTTCACCGGCCTGCCCGGGCTCGCGCTCGACTCGCCATCCCAGCTCGATGAGATCTTCAAGTACAAGCGCGGCAAGGCCAAGGGCTTTTTGCAGAAGCAGGCCAACCTCTACTCCGGCCACGTCTTCGGAGGGCTCATCATGGGCACGGACCCGAAAACATCGTTCGCGGACGAAACCGGCGAGTGCCACGAGATCAAAGGACTCTGGGTCGCCGACGGCTCGGCCTTCCCCACCAACGTCGGCGTCAACTGCGCTCTCTCCATCATGACCGTGGCCCGAAAGATCGCGGATGATTTTATCGCCAAGACTCAGGGCGCTTGATCGGGCGATCAAAGAAAGGAGGACACGATGCGTTGGTTAACGGATAAGTCCGGGTTCTTCGGGTTTTTGCTGGTGCTGTCGCTGGCGGCGCTGGCGCTCAATCATTACCTGGAATTCTTCGGAGAGATCAGCCCATACTGGGTGTACGGCATGAAGGGCGCCGCCGTCGTCTCCGCCTTTGCCCTGGCGCTCGGCGCCATGGCGCCCAAATGAGGACCCGCGTCAAAGGAAACCCGACATGATGTTCAAAAAACTGAAGGCATTGGCCGGCCTGTCTGTTCTGTTGTTCCTGATCAGCGGCGCGGCGCTGGCCGATCCCATCGCCGACCTGGCGATGAAGCAGTTCCAGGAGGCGGCGCCGGAGCTGAAAAAATCCTCCGCGCCCGGCTCCAACCTCGAAGTGGTCCGCATGGTCCCCACTTTCCTGTTCGAGGAGGATGACGGCCATCTGTTGCAATGGGCGAGCATGGAAGTGGAAAACCACTCCGCGTCGGCCATTGACGCGGACGTCAGCGCTGGCCGGCCCTCCGGGCTTTCCTGGAGCCAAGCCGTGAAAATTCCGGCCGGCAAATTGTCGCTACTCGTCAAAATCCCGGACCTGCGCGAACCCGCCGAGCTTGACGTGACTATTTCAGCCGGCGGCCATGAGCTCGCGTCCGCGGCCTATGACTGGCCGCCCGCCCGGCAATGGACGGTTTACATCACGCACCTCTCGCACTTTGACTGGGGCTACACCGGGACGCAGGAGCAGGTGCGCGACAAGTGGGACAAGATCATCAGCACGGCGCTGAAATTCACGCACGAGACCGACGATTATCCGGACGACGCCAAGTTCCGCTATACCCTGGACGCCGGATTCCCCCTGCAGATGTACCTGGAGCGCTACCCCGACCGCGCCGACGAAATCACGGAGCTGGTGCGCTCGGGCCGCTGGGACGTGAACGCCAAGTTCGCCCACCTCTGCCCGTCCACCACCAGCCCCGAGATCCTCGCCCGCGAGCTTTACTACAGCAAGCGCGACCTGGAAAAGATGTTCGGCGTCGAACTGCCCACGGCCATCCACACCGACGTGCCCGGCATCACCTGGGGCGACGCCGACGTGCTGGCGGGCGGCGGCGTCAAGTACCTGCTGTTCCATCCCAACATCGGCTACCGGGGGGCCGCGGTCACGATCAACGTTGACTTTCCGCACGCCTATTATTGGCAGGGACCGGGAGGCGGCAAGGTCCTCATGTGGCGTTCGTTCGGGAGCTACGTCGAGGCCACCTTCCTCGTCAACGGCATCACCGCCACCGCCAAGGACCTGCCCGCGCTCCTGCTCGACGCCGAGGAGGGCGGCTACCCCTACGACGTGATTCACTTCACACGCTCCGGCAAGGACTTTGACGCCGGCGGCGACGATAACTCCATTCCCCGCATCGAAATCAGCGAGAGCATCCGCGACTGGAACAGCCGCTTCGCCTATCCCCGTCTCATCATGGACACGCCCAAGGTTTTTTTCGCGGACCTGGAAAAACGCTACGGCGACAAAATCCCGACCGCCGCCGGCGACATGCCCGACTGGTGGGCCGACGGCATCCTCACCGACGCCAAAGAGAGCGGCCAGTCGCGCATCATGCACAATACGCTTAAAGAGCTCGAGCTGTGGGCCTCCGCCGCGCGCCTGCTTCAGCCCGATTACGACTACCCCGCCCGCGACATCGCCGCCGCGTACCTCGACAACTACCTCTTCGACGAGCATACCTGGGGATCTTTTATGCCCCTGCTGCCGCCGGAGAACGAGATCTTCAAGGTCAAGTCCGGCCGCATGATCGAAGGCCTCAAGTCCGCGGAGCTGGGCCGCGCCCGCGCGCTCTACACCCTGGCCCGCATGATCGGCGGCGACGGCGGCCGCGTGGTGGTCTTCAATCCGCTGGGCTGGACGCGCTCGGAAGCGGTGCGCCTGCACGCGGGGCCGGAGAGCCTGGACGCGCAAGGCCGCCTGGCCGTGAGTCTCAAGGACGTGACTACCGGCGAGACCTTTCCGAGCCAGATCGAGAAGAGCTTAAAGGATGGCGCGGACGCGGTGTTCGAGGTAAAGGACGTGCCTGCCTTCGGCTGGAGGACTTACACGCTGGTCCCGCTCGGTGGCGGGGACACTCCTGTCCCCGGCAACTCCCGGCCCGCGGGTAAAAATGAAATAACTTTGGAAAACGATTTCTTCAAGGCCCGCTTCGAGCGCGGCCGCGGCGGACTGGTCAGCCTTTATGACAAGCGCGCACAAAAGGAGCTGATTGACCCTAACGCAAAATACGCGCTTGGCCAGCTCGTGGCCCGGAAGCAGGGATGGTTTGACTTATACGATGTGAGGACCCCGGCCAGGGCCATCGCAATGTCAGTGACCGGCGACGGCCCGGTTTACGCGTCCGTGACCGTGAAATACCTGCTCCCGACCGCGCCGTTCACCATGATCGAGAACGAGTACCGCCTCTACAAGGACCGGCCATACCTGGATTTGACTTGCGCGCTCACGAATTATTACAACGGCATCGGTGCGGCCAAGTACATCGTGTTCCCGTTCGCGGCGGAGGCGCCGGAGGTGAAGGTGGAGATACCGTTCGCCGAGATGCGGCCGGGCCGCGACCAGCTTCCGGGCTACGCGCCGTTTTACGCGGTGAGCGACTGGGTGAACATCGCGGGCGCGGCCGATAACATCGGCGTGACCTGGAGCCCGCTGGAGGGGCCCATGGTGGAGTTCGGCGCCATCCAAAAGAAGAGCAGCTTCGGCCTGATTTACCCCGACACCTTCGACCAGTACCCCATCATCACCGACCCGCCGTACATCTTCTCCGAGCTCATGAACAACTACCAGAACACCAACTACCACTACGAGCAGAAAGGCACGGCCACCTGGCGCTACCGCATCTCCTCGCACCCCGCCGACATGGCCCCGTCGCTCGCCGGCCGCGCGGGCAAAGAGCTCGGACATCCCCTGATCGCGGTGGGGGTGGAGGGCGGCTCAGAGCCCAGGCTCCCGGACGTGGGCGCCATAATCGAGGTCTCGCCGGATTCGGTCACGCTGGTCACATTGAAGCGCGCGGAAGACGGCAACGGCCTCATCGCCCGCCTCTATCAATCCACCGCCGAGCCGGCCACCGCCACCCTCCGCTCCCCCCTCACCCCCATCAAATCCGCCGCCGTCACCGACATCGTGGAAAAAAATGATGAGCCGGTTAAGGTAGCAAACGGTGCAGTGGAGATCTCACTTCCGCCCTTCTCCATCCGCACCGTCCGCCTCGAATTCTAGCCCCCTCCCCCCACTGGATAGCCCACATAGAAATCCATGTGGGCTATCCCGCTTACACAAGACCAGGCGATGCGCTTTACACCAGCTTTGGCGTATTTCAATCAATGGGGGCAGGTCAATTGGGAAAGGATTTCGCGGCAAGCTTTCTCTTGGGGGCCTCCCGAAATGCCTCCTTTTCAACGGTTGCGGATTGTGGCAATATATGGTGGGAGGCGCGAATCATGAAACTCAAATCTTTCACCAGCCTGCAGGCGGCGATTCAAGGAGGGATCTTCTTGTTCGTGGGCACGCTGTTCTCCGTGGTGGCGATGTATCTCAACTTCCGGAGCGACGGCCGGGTCAGCCCGCTGGCCATGACCTTATACATCACCATGGCCGGTTACTGGGCCGGGACCATTGCCGGGGTGGGGGGGATCAACGCCGCGCGCAAGGACTGGCAGGCCGGCAAGATTTCGCTCACCGCAGAGGAAGCGGCCAGGCTGAAAACCGCGAAGCCTCCGCTGTCGCCGTTATGGCTGACCCCCTTTGTTTACGGCATGGCGCAGACCATGGTGATCGGGGCTTTGGCCGCGGGTTTCTGTTTCCTGCTCTTCCCGGACGGCCTGCCGCTTGCCGCCCTGGTCCCGGCCAGCGCCGTTTTGATCGGCGGCGCGGGCGCGCTGTCGGCCAAACTGCTGAGCGGCCGGCAGTTGTTCAGGTATCTCAACCACCCGCGGCCGCAGCCGGTCCCGTACGGGCTGAACCTGTTCCGCGAGCATATAATCAATAACGTGCTCGCCAATATTTTCATCAACGCCACGCTCGGCTTCGCGCTTTACTACGCGGTCTTCATCCACCCGGAAGAGCCGCTGTCGCTGGCGCTGATGATCGTGGACACCGTGGTGGTCAGCTTCTTCGTGTCCATCCTGGTGCCGGCCGGCACCTCGATGCAGGCCGAGAGCGAGGCGCGCGAAAAATGGACCGCGCTGCCGAAACCAGGCGCCAGGCCCCTGCCCGGCCTGATCGGCCAGAACCTGCGCTATGTTCTGGTCAGCGAAGGCATTGCCGCGGTGTTCATCATCGGGTTCGTGGCCCTGGGCATGAAGTCGTTTGACATCTGGCATATCGTGGCGATCAAGGGCATCCACCCGGCCGTTGTCGGAGGCGTGGTCGGCGCCATGGCCGCCTACTGGGGAACCGCGCGCGGCAGCCAATCCTGAAATAAAAGGCCGATCCCGCTCATTAAACAATCAAGAAAGGGTCTGACCCCGGTCTTTTCCTTATTGCCGCCTTTAGGGCATCAAGCATACCCCTATACTTTAACTGATAAGAATCATTAAAGGCGTCTTCAAATTCATCTATATCATCATTGCTACTTACCATCCAATAATATTTCCAATGTTTATTTGTTTTCTTCATCTTTTCGAAGCTATGAATATCAATATCGGCAGGTAGATTTTTGATTAATATTCTACATTCACCGGGTTGAATACGAGGTTTGCCACTGTCATTGTCATAAAAAGCATCAATGTATGAACTGCCCATAATGGGATTCTTAATTATTCTAGCAAATTCAATTTTGTTTCTATAATTGAATTCTCCGAATGCAATGCTTGTAGTTAACATAATCGGATTAGGGCATTTCAAAAGTTCCCTATTCAATTTATCAATTGCCTTAAGCAATATTTTTAATGATTGTTCGCATGAAATACTTTGATCGTTTACAAATATTATCGCACAATCTGAAATCATAATTCCCGATAAGCTTTTTGTATCATTAATTATATTGTATCCTTTGGAATAAAAAACATTCAAAGCCTCAATTGCATCTTGCCTCTTTTTCATAAGTTGTTTAAATCCCGAAATATCTACAAAAGCAAGAAATGTTTTACCATCAAAAGCTGGAATTGGCATATCAACTAATCTCCTTTTTTGACGGGTGGCCCACCCGCCGAAGCGCTTTCTTATAAATTATTTTATTAGTATTGTTGGACCATTAATCCATTTACTATTTCTAATTAGATAGGAAATTAGGGTGCGGACCATATAATATTACCATAGGAATCTTTAATACCCATTCCAGTAGTGCCACTTGGTGCTACGCCAAATAACAAGCGCGATTTATTCTTTGTATCGAAGAAAACAAAAGATGAAGTGTTATCACTTGAAAGTGATAATTCTATACTCTCTTGTCCCTTTGAATTGGAGAAGATAAGAGACGAATCGCCATTAGAGGAAACCGCTAATAATGTGCGCGGCTTTTTCTTCCCATCAAATAAACCAATTTGTACCAAACCGGCAGAGGATACATTGAACAATCCACGAGTCTTTCCCGAAGAATCAACTAGGTGAAAAGCAGTCGCCTCTATCACCTTGCTTGAAGATTCCGCTTTAAGACTCTTATCAGGGTAAACAATCAGCCAGACTACAAGCCCCACCATCGCCAACACAAATAACCTCTTAAGCATACGGTTTTCTTTTTCCAATTTCTCTAATCTGTGCTCAATAGTCATGATCTAGTCCTCCCTCTTTGATTTTCTGAAGCCTCTTTAAAGCCATCTTGAATTAATGGAGCAAATTGAGAATTACTGCTGGGAACAGCAAATAGTTGACACTATTACTATGGTGGGCGGGACACTCCTGTCCCGCGGCCTTACTGCTACGGAGGCACCGCCCGACAAAAGTGTCGGGCTCCACCTCCATTCCTATCAACTATTAACCGTTTCTATTAGTATCTATTTATGCCTCCACCAGATTTTTATTTTAACAATTATCCACCAGATGATTCCCGCGACAAAAGCGAGTAATCCAATAAATGAAATGGGAGGCATTTGGGCTTTTAAAGCTACAAAAAATATAACCACGCCTAGAGCCATCATAAGTCCAGAGATTACCAGTTGTCCTTTTAGTGCCTTACTAGTTGTTTCGATGGTTTGAACGTTAGCTGGCACTTGCGGATGAGATTGTGATATTAGATCACTTCCGCAGTGTTTACATTTGATGGCCTCATCCTGGATTTCCTCTGCACAATAGGGACACTTTTTCATTTTCTTTTCTCCATATTCGGAATTGCGTGGGCGGCGCGAGTCTCTGGCTGTACTTCGATAATTGGCACTATGTGCTTGCTGCCCATCGCCTCACAATCCCGGCTCGATCTTCAATCCAATCGTTGCTCCCCTATCACGCCTTCACCTCAGCCTGTGGCGCAAGCCTTGTAGTGAATTAATAACCGCCATTTTTAAGCCTCATCATTCACATTCAATACACTTTCTATTTTATCAAATCCTTTATTAATAAAATCAACAATGCAATTCAATTTGATTACCGGCAAAAATATACTATTACACCCAATATGCATGAAACCATATTGGTCATTATTTGATTGATAAAACCCACATCTAATATTGTCATTTAAATTAATTGAGACCTCATCATACTCCACTATCTTCATTTTTAAATGTTCTGCTATTTTAAGCAATTCAACAACAGCATCATACGCTTTTGTCGCTTCTTCAACCGAAAGAGTACAAGAAGATTCGACATCGTCATTATTTTTAGCAGATATCTTGAATTGGTAATTTTCGTATTCAGAACCCCAGTAGCTTATTAATGGGAGCGGGAAATAGTGGACAGTGTCGTCATGGCAGGCGGGACACTCCTGTCCCGCATTCCTCGAGTCCAGGCGGAGGCCGCCCGACAAGAGTGTCGGGCCGACCTCTTTATTTGTCCACTATTTATCGCTCCCATTAGTAATTTTAATACATCAAATGTAATATTTGTACTCGAAATGCATTCCTCCGATATATTATACCAACAAACATGCAATAATGATGTTTTTGTCATATTTACAACAGCATTTGTTATATTGATATTCAACCAGCGGCTAATTTCAATATCAGACAATAAGGCGTCTGATTGCCTTATTTTAGCATTTTGTAATTGATATAGAATTTCAGAAATGCGGCCGTTGCTTACAATCCAATCTCCATAATATTCCAAACCTGCCGCCTCAATTAATTGAATGAACTGTTTAAGCGTAGTAATGTCTGCCTCAGAGGCCGTTAAATCGGCTTTATCACTTGCTTTGCCGGGGTGATTATGCAATAAAAGAACACCAGTTGCATTTAGTTTTCGAGCAGTTTCAATAATATCAGTAAGGTTAAGCTCAACCCATGAAGTTCTGCCCTTTTCCTGAATCATTGCAAACGGCTGACGCTGGCTATTAAAAAAACCCGCAACAATGTATTCAACCCTTCTACTCTTCAGATCTGTCGCAAGACGTTGTACAAAATCCTCCAGATTGTCTCCTGGCGCACCGGTTATTTTCTGATTCATAATTATCTCACTTTACGGTTTAGGTTTTATGCACCATCACTGATGCTATTAATTGCATTATACGGGCTTACGCATTGGCATGTCAAGGGAAAAATGAAGAAAAAGGACGGGGGGCGGGAAAGGGCGGAAAAGTTTGTGGTTTGGGGTTTGTAGTTTGTGGTTCAGGGGCCGGGGGGATGGGGTTTATGGTTTGGAGTTTTTGGTTTGTGGTTAGGTCCCGGTCTCGGGGATTGGGCCGCAACGGGTTAATTATAAACGACAAACTACGGACCATGGACCGCAAACCTCCTGGGCTTCAGCCCGCAGGGGCGGATGGCGCGGCAGCGCTTTGGAGTGCGCGCGGCTTGCCGCCGCTTTGACGAGCCGGGAGCTTGCTCCCGGCGGACCCGCCTGCTCACCCCAAGCCGGGGTGTGCTTCCAACCCGCTCCCGGTGGCTTGAAGAGCTTGTTCCGGGGCCGGCCAGCAAGCTGGCCGAACGAAAGCGGCGGCAAGCCGCGCGCACTCCAAAGCGCGGACGCGGTTAAAAGGGAGCGGGACAGGAGTGTCCCGCCTACCATGCGGACGCGGTTGAGAGGGGACGGGACAGGAGTTTCCCGGCCACCATGCGGGCGAGAGGGTGTCAGTCAAGGTATGCGGCTTTGCGGAAGCGGCGGGTGCGGACGATGAGGAAGGTGATGACGAAGGGGAGCACGGCGAAGCGGAGCAGGGACTCGGCGGCGAGCCAGCCGGTTTCCCAGTTCAGCATGCCTTCCCTGACCCTTTTGACGCCGAGAAATATCAGCACGGAGAGAAGGACGGCCAGAAGCGCGATCTTGATGAGCGACGGCCCGGCCGTGGCGTGCGCGGCGGGGCCTTCCAGCGCGGGGGCCTCATGCCCGGCAACGACCATGCCATGCGTGCCGGTGATGGGCCTCAGGCCCGCGCGGACGGTGATCATCATCTCCTGGGCCAGCCGGTCAATCATGCGCATGATCCCGCCGGGTACGGCCAGGGCCAGGATGAGGAGCGCGAAGTACATGATTTTTGGCCCGACCGTGGAAAACATGTCAGCGAAAAACCACGGCTTGAGCCGTCCCCAGACCTCCACGGGAAAGAGCGTGGCCATCTCCAGAGCGAACACCGGGTACCACGGCGCGGTCCCGGGCCATCTCCAATAATACGGCGCGCACACGATGCCGTAGCCGAGCAGGGTGGCGACGCCCAGGGCCGCGAGCACGAGCGCGGACGAGCGGAGCGCGCGGAAGGGCGAGCGGGCGCCGTGGCGGAGCACGCCGCGCGCGCGGTGGCTGGCGAGCTCCTGCGCCAGGATGAGCGCGAGCATCAGGTCAATGGCGGAAGGCCGGAATTGGGCGCTCCATTGGCCGGCGAAAAAAATCGCCGCGAGCGCTGCGACCAGCGGCAGGGCCTGGAGGCGCATCACGATCCACGCCGGCTGGCGGGGCCCGAGCCGGAGCGCGAGCGCGGCCGAGGCGCGGCCGATCATGACGGCGTAGAGGCCGCAAATGGAGACCATGAAAAAGAAGGCCGCGACCCGGCGGTAAAATTCCCGGAGCGTGCCGCCCGCGAGCTCGGGCGCGTCAAAGGACCGGGCGTACCAGTCGAAGAGGGCGTGGATGAGGAAGGGGTCGAAGGTCTCGATGAAATGGTCGGTGGTCGGGATGATCCGGACCTCCCGCGCGGTCCCGTCCTGGAAATCGCCGTAGAGCTCATCCTTCTCCGGCGAGTCGGTGACTTCCATGTCCCGCAGATTGGCGATGAGAGCGGTGGGCGAGTGGATCTCGTCGTAGAGTCCGGACAGGAAGAGCATGTTCTGGGGCAGGTTGGCCTCGATGATGTCGGTCTCCATGCCGATGGGCACGGCGGCCCGGATGCGGGGGTCGGCGCGGGCGGCCAGGTATGCCACGGTCCCGCCCACCGAGTGGCCGCACACCCCGGTCTTTCTCGGGTCCACGCACTTCATGGCCCACAGCGAATAGACGATGGTCCTCACGTCCTCAGTCATGATCTCCAGGCTGTCCGCGCCCATGTGCTGGCGCGACTCAGGCCGGGTCTTCCCGAAAAAGTCCGGGATGGCGCAAACCGCGCCCCGCCGGGCCAGCTCCACGCAGATCACCTCCATGGCCTCGGGAGGGATGCTGTAAGGAGGGATGGCGACGACCGCCGGCCGGGTCCGGCCCGTCTCCGCTTCCGCTCCCTCCGGCATCACGTAAACCACCCGCAGCGGAGCGCCGGAGAACGATTTCAGCACCCGCTCCTGGTACCTTACCGCGGGCCCGGTAAAGCGCCACACCGCGGCCGCGGACGGCGCCAGGAGGAGCAGGAAAAAAATCGGCCAGAACCGGCGCGGGCTCATGTCCTTCTCCGTTCGTGGCTGCCGATGAATATGAGGCGCGAATTTTTCATGGCTTCAAGACACGGCTATTTTACGGACCCCGTCGGGAGAGGTCAATTTTTCTCGGCCCCTCTGTTCAGAAAATAAATTTTTGACAGGATGAACAGGATGAACAGGATGAAAGAAAATAAGCATTTACTTGCTCCGGAAAATCATGTTAATCCTGTTAATCCGGTCAAAAATCTTTTCATTATTTCCGGGCGCCGCAAAGCGGGATGAGCCGCTGTCCATGAATTGCCGCTAAAACGGTGATATAATAACGCCCCATGTTGGCCAAGCGGATCATACCATGCCTGGACGTCAAGGACGGGCGGGTGGTGAAGGGCGTGAATTTCGTGAACCTGCGCGACGCGGGCGACCCGGTCGAGTGCGCCATGGCCTATGATAGGCAGGGCGCGGACGAGCTGACGTTCCTGGACATCACCGCGAGCCACGAGAAGCGCGACATCATATTGGAGGTGGTGCGCAAGACGGCGGAGCAGGTGTTCATGCCGCTCACCGTGGGCGGGGGCCTGCGGGTGCAGGGCGACATCCGGAACCTGTTGAACTCGGGCGCGGACAAGGTGAGCATCAACACGGCGGCCGTGCACCAGCCCGAGTTCGTGGCCCGCGCCGCCGAGCGCTTCGGCAGCCAGTGCATCGTGGTGGCCATTGACGCGAAACGGGTGCCGGGCTCGGACCCGTTGCGGTGGCTGGTGTACACCCACGGCGGACGGCAGGCGACCGAGCTCGACGCTCTCGAGTGGGGCCTGCGCATGGAATCGTACGGCGCGGGCGAGATCCTGCTCACCAGCATGGACCGCGACGGCACCAAGATCGGCTTTGACCTCGAACTCACCCGCGCCTTTGTGGAGGCCCTGACCATACCCGTGATCGCCTCCGGCGGCGTAGGCACCCTCGAGCACATTTACGAGGGGCTCACCGTGGGCGGGGCCTCCGCCGCGCTGGCCGCATCCATCTTCCATTACGGCGAGTACACGGTGGCGCAATGCAAGCAGTATCTTGCACAGCGCGGCGTAGCCGTGCGGCCGCCCTCTCAAGAACAATAACTTCTTGACCACCGCCCGGCTTCGGTGTAATTTTAACCCATGGCCAAGCAAAGAGTCCTCATCACCGGCGGCGCCGGATTTATCGGCTCGCACCTGTGCGAGCGGTTTTTAGGGGAAGGCTTCGAGGTCCTGTGCTACGACAACCTTCTGACCGGCGACCTGGACAACATCGCGCCCCTGTTCGAGAACCCGGACTTCACCTATTACAAGCAGGACGTGACCAACTACATCCATGTCAAGGGTCCGCTCTCTTACATCCTGCATTTCGCGTCGCCGGCGTCGCCGATAGATTACCTGGAGCTTCCGATCCAGACCATGAAGGTCGGCAGCCTGGGCACGCACAAGGTCTGCGGGCTGGCGCTGGAGAAGAAGGCCCGGATCCTGCTGGCGAGCACGTCGGAGGTGTACGGCGACCCGCTGGTGCACCCGCAGAAGGAGGACTACTGGGGCAACGTGAACCCGATCGGGCCGCGCGGCGTTTACGACGAGGCCAAGCGCTTCGCGGAGGCCCTGGTCATGGCCTATCACCACCATCACGGCGTCGAGACCAGGATCGCCCGCATCTTCAATACCTTCGGGCCCCGCATGAGACGCCGCGACGGACGCGTGGTCCCGGCCTTCGCCGACCAGGCGCTCCACGGCCAGGACCTGACCGTGTTCGGAGACGGCTCGCAGACCCGGTCCTTCTGCTACGTCTCCGACCTGGTGGACGGAATCTTCCGCCTGCTCATGTCCGATTACGACAAGCCCGTGAACCTCGGCAACCCCGCCGAAATGACCATCCTCGAATTCGCCCAGAAGATCATCGCCATAACCGGCGCCAAGAGCAATCTCGTTTTCAAGGACCTGCCGGTGGACGACCCCAAGCAGCGCCGGCCCGACATCGCGCTGGCCAAAAAACTCCTCGGCTGGGAGCCCAAGGTCGGACTCGACCAGGGGCTCAAACTGACCATCGAATACTTCCAGCATAAAATCGAAGCGGACGAAAAGACCGGGAAATAATCCGCGCCCGCGCGGGCGCACCAGGAGATGAAATTAATTATCTCTGTAAAAGTTATGCTGCCACAAAGGTGGGGCCGACACTCCTGTCGGCCCAGGCAGAGGGGACAAGAGTGTCCCCTCCACCGACATCAAACATGGCTTTATTCTTACAGAGATCAATAATTGTGTCATCCGGGCTCACGGGTACGCGCAGCGGAACCCGGCATTATAGGCGGCGGAGTTTTCGGCGGCGGCATTGCGCTTGGAGATCCTCAGAGACGCGCTTTCGCGCTCCATCCATGATCCTCCCTTGAGGACCCTGCGGTCTTCCGGGCCGGGGCCTGGCTGGTCCGGGAGCGGCGCTCGCGGGGAAGAGGATGGGCGGTAATTATCCGCGGTCCATTCCCAGACGTTGCCCGCCATCTCCCGGACGCCCTCGGAACTGGCGCCTTGCGGGAACCGGTCCACCGGGCAGGGGCCGTCCCGGCGCCGCGGCGGGATGCCGGCGCAGACGTTTTCCGCGCTGAAGCCCTGGCCCCACGGCCAGATGGCCGTGGTTGTGCCGCGCGCGGCCCGCTCCCACTGGGCCTCGCTCGGCAACCAGCCGCCACGCCACGTACAGTAATTTTCCGCTTCCTTCCAGGTGACGCCGGTCACCGGCTTCAGGGCGTCCCAGAAGCCGCCCAAGCCCTCGGGGACATGGGGCAACGGACAGGCCCCGGCCTCCACGCATTGGCGATAAGCGGCGTTGGTCACGGGAAACCGGTCAATTTTGAAGGCGCCGAGGTTGACCGGCCGCGCCGGCGGCTCGTCCCCGCCGCACTTGTCGTCGCCATTTGCGCAACCCATGAAGAACGTTCCGGCCGGGATGGACACCGGATTTGAGGCCAGCACCCGCCCGGTCCGCCGCCAGTTGGACAGAGCAAGGATGCCGAACACGATCGCACTCAGCAATGCGGACGCGGCCAGGAACACGCCCAGATATTTAAGGATGAGCCGGATCATGGCATCAGTTGCGCCTCCTTGATCCAGCGGGCCACGTCGGCGGCGGCCAGGGCCGAGCCGCGGGGGTTGAGGTGGCACTGGTCAATGAACACCGGCTCGGCGGCGTGGGCGCGGAGCAGGGGGAGGAGGTCGAGCACGGGAATGCCCAGGGCCTTGCAGAGCTCCTTCATCCGTTGCTGCGGGTAGTCGTCGGCAACGCTGGACTCGGCCTGGATGGACACGGGAAAGATCAGCACGGCGGGCCGCGCATGGCGCTCGGCGCAGATCCGGGAGAGCCGCTGAATCTGGCCGGCCACTCCGGGCCAGACCGACGGCAGCCAGGCCGCCCCGAAGTCGTCGGAAGAAAGCCGGATGATCTCGTCATAAACTCCGCGCTCGCTGACCCACGCCCTCTCCTGGAACGGCCGGACCCAGCCGGTGGCCACGCTCTCGGCCGATACCAGCTTCATGGCCAGGACGCGCTCCCAAAGAAGGTTGAAGAGGACGCTCCGGCCCCGGAGGCGGGTGATGATCGAGACCAGACGCTCATCCATGCCGCCGTACTCTTGCTCCAACAGATACGAGCGGACCGGGTCGTTCATGTAAAACCCCACCACCACCAGGTCGGGCTCGAGCCGGCCGGCCTTTTTCTCGAGCAGGTCCACTTCATCCCTCAAGCTCATCCCCGGCACCGCGGCGTTGACGACCTCGACCCCGGACCCCAGCCGCGCTCCCACCAGATACGGCACCGTCTCCTCATACTCCAGGCCCGGGCCGAACACGATGGAGTCGCCCAAAAACAACAGCCGGCGCACGCTTGCGGCCCGGGGCCGGAGCTCAGGCCCGCGAAAGCCGTCCGCGTTGATGTCAAGACGCACCGCCCGTCCGGCCATGGCCGCGTACTGCTCCCGGTGGGTGTTCGGGACCAGGCGCAGCCCGTCCGGGCCGAGCTCCATCCACGGCATGGCCGGCGGGTAGATCCTGCCTTGCTTGACCCGGAACACGAAGCGCGCCGCGGCCTCCGCCACCACCAGGGTGAGCGCCAGCGACACCATTGCCGCAATCACCTTGTGCCGCCAATGAATCCGAGTCTTGGAAGCAGCGCCCATCAGTCCCATTTTCCTCCGGCCAAGCCCATTTTCGATCAATTGCTTGAATCAATCCCGCGAGACGACATGTTAGCTTATCGGCGAATAAAAATAAATGCGGGGGCCTCATGCCGCGGCCACGCGCAAATCGCGCTCGCAGCAGGATGAGTAAAAGGACTCGCGGACGGCAGCCGGAGACCCCGGAGCCTTTTGCGCATCACGGAGTTTTCGGCAAGAATAGGAAAATCAGCGGTCTTTAGTTGCGTGGCGGGTTAAGCGATGGAGGGGTTTTTAAAAGAGCCCGGCGGCCGGGCATTGGTGGAGATGCGGGGCATCCGGAAGTCGTTCCCCGGCGTTTTGGCGCTGGACAATGTGAGCCTGGACCTGGCGGCGGGCGAGGTCCACGTCATGCTCGGCGAGAACGGCGCGGGCAAATCCACACTGATGAAGGTGCTGGCGGGAGTGCACCAGGCGGACGCGGGCGAGGTCCGGCTGGGCGGCGTCCCGGTCCTGCCCAAGAGCGTGCTGGAGGCGCAGCGGCAGGGCATCGTGATGGTGATGCAGGAGTTCAACCTGATCCCGGACCTGACGGCGGCGGAGAACGTGGCGCTGGTGAACCGGCCGGAGGGTCCGCTCCTGGGCCTGGTGCGGCGGCGGGAGATGGAGGCGGAGGCGGCCGGGATTTTCGAGAGGCTCGGCATCCGGGTGCGGCCGGACGCGGTGGTGCGGGGGCTGTCGGTGGCCGAGAAGCAGATGGTGGAGATCGCCAAGGCCATGAGCCTCTCGGCGCGGGTGTTGATACTTGACGAGCCCACGGCGGCGCTTTCGGACCAGGAGGTCTCGAAGCTCTTCGATCTGATCCGCGAGCTCAAGTCGCGCGGGCTGGCCGTGGTTTACATCAGCCACCGGTTCGAGGAGATCTTCACGGTGGGCGACCGGGTGACGGTGCTGCGCGACGGGCGGTTCGTGAACACGTATCGTTTGAGCGAGGTGGAGAGCGCCCAGTTGATCCGGGACATGGCCGGCCGCGAGCTGTCCGAGATGTACCCGCGCCGGCGGGTGGAGCCTGGCGAGACGGTGCTGGAAGTGAGGGGCCTGTGCTCGGGCGCCAAGGTGAGGGACGCGTCGCTCGAGCTCCGGCGCGGCGAGGTCGTGGGTCTCGGCGGGCTCATGGGCGCGGGCCGGACCGAGCTCGGCAAGGCCGTGTTCGGAGCGCTGCCCTCGAGCGCGGGCGAGGTCAAGATCTTCGGCAAGAATGCGCGAATCAATTCGCCGCGCGACGCCATCGCCTTGGGGCTGGCGTACTGCACGGAGGACCGCAAGGACGAGGGGCTGTTCCTGGAACAGAGCGTGGCGTGGAACATCTCGATCACCGACCTGGCCGCGGTGCTCCGAAACGGCCTGATCAGCTCGAAAATGGAGGCGGGCAAGGCGCGCGAATACATCCAGAAGCTGCGCATCACGCCGCCGGACGAGACGCGGTCGGTGAAGACGCTTTCCGGCGGCACGCAGCAGAAGGTGGCGCTGGCCAAGTGGCTGGCGACCCGGCCCGGCATCCTGATCCTGGACGAGCCCACCCGCGGCATTGACGTCTCGGCCAAGGTGGAAATCTACAACATCATTGACCGCTTCGTGGCGGACGGCGGCGCCGTCATCCTGATCAGCTCGGACCTGCCCGAGTTCCTGGCCATGTCCGACCGCATCGTGGTGATGCGGGAGGGCCGCGTCGCCGGCGAGTGCGGCCTCTCCGAGTTCTCGCCGGAAAGGATCATGGCGATGGCCACGGGAGTGGAGGCGGGAAAGCAAGATTAACCGCCAAGACGCCAAGGGCGCCAAGATAAAATTTAAGGCTCTGTGCATTTTAAAGTGGATGATACTTGCAGCATCAACCACTAAGAGTTTTACACGGATGGAACGGATTTCACGGATCGGACCAGGATATCCGCGCAATCCGTATCCCATCCGTCGGCGTCAAGTTAAATCGCGCCCCTTCAAGTCATCGAAACCAGCGCTCTTTTCCCAGGCTTACGGATGGAAACTGATCTCACAGATCGGGAAATTTCCCGCCATTCTCTGATCCGTGCCATCCGTCTCATCCGTGTTCATCCGTGTAAATTCTTAAACCCCGCCTGATGATGATCCACTCTCGAGTGCACAGAACCAAATTTAATAAATTGGCTTAAGGAAATTCGTGCTAATGCCGGGAAAGGGGCTGCATTACTAATTAGTATTTTACCTTCTTGGCGGCCTTGGCGTCTTGGCGTTCAATTTGTTATGATTGCAAAACCATGAAATCCGGCATGTTCATTGTGTTCGAGGGGATTGACGGGGCGGGTACGACCACGCAGACCAAGCTGTTGGCGGACTGGTTCCAGGAGAAGTGCCTGGCGGCGCACCTGACCTGGGAGCCGTCGCCGGGGCGGATCGGGCGGATGATCCGGGAGTACCTGGCGGGGGAGGTGGACGTTCCTGATGCTGACCGCCATTACCACTCGCTGGCGCTGCTCTTTGCGGCGGACCGCCTGGACCACCTGGCGCGGGAGGTCGAGCCGCGGCTTCGGGAGGGCACGCACGTGATCTCGGACCGCTACGCGCTCTCGAGCCTGGTTTACCAGTCGCTGCACTGCGACCCGTCCTGGGTGCGGAGCATCAACCACGAGGCCATCCGGCCCCATGTCACCTTCCTGCTCGACGTGCCGGTGGAGGCCGCGCTCACGCGGCTGGCCCGCCGCAACCTCTTCACCATCTCCGAGATTTACGAGACCGAGGAGCAGCTCACGAAGATCCGGGACCTTTACCTCAAGGCCGCGCGCGAGCTGGTGTCCGAGCACAACATCATCGTGATTGACGGCGGGGCCGGAGTGGAGGAGGTCCGGCGCCAGGTGCTGATCCAACTGGAGCCGCGGCTGGCCGCGTTCACTGAAGTGGATTAAGAGAGGATCGGGAATCGAGGAGCGGGGAGCGAGGGGGAGGAGAGGGTGGAAGGGCGCAGGTTATCAACTTGTGCTATTGAGGGTTTATGGACCCTGGATCGCCATCATCATCGCCTTCATCGGACGCAGCGTCCGATCGAAGGGATTGAGGACCAGGCCCATGATTTCCAGGGTGATGGTCCCGGCGATGGCCTGGTCCTTGCTCTCGCCGAGCACCACCGGGGTATGGGCCTCCTGATCGCCGTAGCGGAAAAGGCACTCCGAGACCTTTCTCTTGATCTTGGTGCCGTCGGCCAGGGTGAACTCCATGGTCCGCTTGGGTTGAAGCCCGAGCTTCTTCCACACCGCCTGGGGCAGCACGGTGTAGCTCGCGCCGCTGTCCACGAGAAACGAGACCGGAAGGAAACCGTTTTTCGGCCCCGCCACCGCGGCTTCGATGTAGGTCAGACCCATGGCAAATCCCTCCCGCTTGATAATGAGCATAGTTGACCCTTAAAATTGTGTCAAGAGATTAAGCATGGACAATCGGCAAATGGCTTGGGGGTGAGTGATGGCGAAAAGAAATTTAAAGGACTTGGCAAAGCTCTCGGCCGGAGAGCTCGAGGAAATTTTTCAAAAGGGCAAGACGCCGGACCCGGCCAAGCTGGTGGACTGGGAGTTCAAGGGGTACAACGTCCCGTTTTTCGCGAAGCTCCTGGGCATCAAGAAGTTCAAGAAGGGGTTTTACCGGAAGGGCGATGAGTTCTGGGGCTATAACATCCCACAGTACCAGAACTCGATAGACGAGCCGTGGCGGTGCAAGCCGGTGGACCATAACCCCAAGCGCTTCGGCTTTTTCTCGGTCAAGGCCGTGCGGACCGAGATGAAGGAGAACAAGGAGCCGGGCGCTCTGATCCTGAATTACGCCGACGGCAAGAACTGGCTGTGGGAGGGCAGCTTCCTGCGCGACTACGTGAAGCAGGTTGATGCGGACAACTACGACCTGTACCTGGGCAAGGCCTATACCGCGGTGGGCCCGGCGCGGATCATCCCGAGCTTCTTCATCATCGAGCGCGACCGCAAGGCCCCGACCGAGGTCATCCGGTGAGCGGGCCGGAATAGAGGATGATGATCTCAGACCGCGGCAAGCGACGCTTCCCCGCAGCGCTCATCTTGATGGCCCTGCTCTGGCTGTTCCCGGCCGCGCCGGGCCGGGCGGAACCGGCGCCGCCTCCAACTCCACCAGCGCCCGCCAAGGGGCCGGCCGGCGCCCTCACCGGCCGGCCCCGGGCCCGCTCCACCTCCCGGTTCGAGGCCGGGGCCAACGGCACGCAGGGCAATTCCGAGACCTTTGACTCTCTGGCCGCGTTCAAGTCGGATGGCAGGACGGAGGCCATGCGCATCAAGCTCGACGCCCGTTACTGTTATGGTTCCAAAGGCGACCAGATCACCCGCAACGAGTACACCATCGGTGTTTTCAACGAGTGGTTCCTGCCGGAGTCTCGATGGTCGTTGTTCATCCAGGCCCGCTACGACTGGGACGCGTTCGAGTCCTGGTTCGGCAGGGTTTCCACCGCACTGGGCGTGGGCTATAAGTTCATTGACCTGCCGCGGCTCACGGCAGTCGGCCGGGTCGGCGCGGGTCACATCCGCGAGTACGGATCGGAGCTGACCCAGTCGCGGCCGGAATGCCTTGCCAGCACAGAGCTTGACTGGACCATCTCCGACCAGCAGAAATTCTCGGCGGACGCCACTTACTACCCCGACCTGGATCGGCCCCGCATCTACCGCGTGGTTTCCTCGACGGCCTATACCGCGAAAATCAGCGCGGCGGGCAGGCTGAGCCTCAAGGTCGGCGCCCATAACGAGTACCAGTCGGAAGTGGACCCCGGCTTCGAGCACAATGACTTGAAATATTACGCATCGCTGGTTATAGATTTTTAAAGACGGCGATCGGACGCCGCAAGACAAAAAACCGGTGAGGAGGATGCCATGATCAACAAGTTGACCGAACTGGCTAGGCAATACTCGGACCAGATGATCAAGTGGGCGCTGGCGCACGGCATGCGCGTGGTCCTGATCATCGTCATTTTCGCGGTGCTGTTCTTACTTCTCCGCTTCGCGTTGCGGCGGTTCATCAAGTTTTACCTGCAGCGGGAGGAGGAGGGGTCGGAGAAGGAGAAGCGGGTACATACCATGACCCGAGTGCTGAGCGTCCTGGGCGCGATCATCCTGTTCGTTACCGGAGCCATGATGGTGGTCGGCGAGGTGGGCATAGACATCAAGCCGGTGATAATGTCCGTGGGCATCGGGGGCGTGGCGCTCGGCTTCGGCGCGCAGAGCCTGGTCAAGGACGTGATCTCCGGATTTTTCATCCTGTTCGAGGACCAGCTCCGGGTCGGCGACGTGGTGCAGGCCGCCGGGCAAGGAGGCGTGGTCGAGTCGGTCGGGCTCCGGGTGCTGGTGCTCCGCGACCTGGCCGGGAACCGCATCATCATCCCCAACGGCGAGATCAAGGCAGTGGTCAACATGACCTACGAGTACTCGCGCTACGTCTTCGACATTGGGGTGGCCTACAAGGAGGACGTGGACCGGGTGATCGAGGTGGTGAAAAAAGTCGGCGCCGGCCTGTCCGCGGACCCGGCCTATAAAAACGATATCCGGGAGCCGCTGGAGGTTTTGGGCCTGGACCGCTTCGACGACTCGGCGGTGGTGATCAAGGCGCGCATCACCACCCGGCCGATCAAGCAGTGGGTGGTGGGCCGCGAGTTCAACCGGAGGCTCAAGAAGGCATTTGACGAGGCGGGAATCGAGATACCATTCCCCCACCGCACCATTTATTACGGCGACGCGCCCAAGCCGGCCGCGAATTGAGACCTCCATCAGGAGATTTTTTTCGCACAAAGGCACAGAGTTCCCAGCGCGGCCCTTGGCCGCAACCAAAACATGGTCTTGGCGGTTTCATTGAAACCATGAAAAGATTTTTTGACAGGATTTACAGGATTTACAGGATAGAAGAAGATCGGGTTACATTTTCCGAGGATCCTGTAAATCCTGTTAATCCTGTCAAAAAATAGCTCGAACATCTAAAAGTGCAAAGAAATTTATGCATCTTGCATGTTAGTAGTACAGAGATTAATTCATCTCTTGTTTATCTCCGTGATCTCTGTGTCTCTGTGCGAGATCAAATGGCCGATGAACAGGGTTCATCGTGGAATAATGTTATTCACCTATTGATCGGAGCAAGTGCATGCGCGTGATTTTCATGGGTACTCCCGAATTCGCCGTACCTGCCTTGCGGGCGCTGGTCCGGGCGGGACACGAGGTGCCGCTTACGGTGACGCAGCCGGACCGGCCGCGGGGCAGGAAGGCGGCGCCGGCGCCGCCGCCGGTGAAGACCGTGGCGCGCGAGATGGGCCTTGCCGTGACCCAGCCGGAGCGGATGACCGAGCCCGGCGTGCTCGAGACCTTGCGGGACGCGCGGCCCGACGCCATCGTGGTCGTGGCCTTCGGGCACATCCTGCGCCGCGAGGTCCTGGCCCTGCCGCCGCGGGGCTGCATCAACGGCCACGCCTCCCTCCTGCCCCGCTACCGCGGCGCGGCGCCCATCCAGTGGGCCATCGCCAACGGGGAAACGGTCACCGGCGTGACCACCATGCTTATGACCGAGGGCCTGGACTCCGGCCCCATCCTGCTCCAGCGCGAGCTCGCCATCGCTCCCGACGACACCGGCGGATCGCTCCATGACAAGCTGGCGCCAATGGCCGCCGAGCTGATCGTGGAAACCCTGGCCGGACTCGCCGCCGCCACCATCGTCCCCAATCCCCAGGACCACGCGCTTACCACCTACGCGCCCATGCTCAAGAAGGAGGACGGTAAAATTGACTGGGCCATGCCCGCGGCCTCCCTCGCCCTGTTCGTGCGCGCGTTCGATCCCTGGCCCGGGACCTACACCTTCATGCACGGCGCGCAGTTGAAAATCACTAAAGCGGGGGTGGGAGGCGGAAGAAAAGAAGGAACGCCCGGGACCGTGCTCGCCGCGGACAAGGATGGGATCGTGGTGGCATGTGGTGAAGGCTCGCTGTCCATCCTGGAATTGCAGCCGGCCGGAAAGCGCCGGATGAAGGCCGCGGAGTTCCTGGCCGGCCATCCCCTCCATCCGGGCGATCGGCTGGGGGTATAAGCACTGAGATCCACATCAAGGTCCTGGTAAAAAGAGGGCCGCGGATGAACGCCGATGGACGCAGATACATCTAATCATGTATGTTGCTCTATAGAGCCTTGCCATTGGATTTGCAGTCAAGAAGCAAGGAGGAATGACCATGCCTAGAGGAAAATTTGCGGGAGTAATGGGCGCTGCGCTTGCCGGCCTATTGCTCGTGGCCTTGTCCATAAACTCTCCGCGGGCCCAGAACCAGGACGCCGGATCCCAGGCCGGCAAGCTCTACGGCCAGGCCATGGCCATGCTCAAGGACAGCCTCGATAACAAGACCATCACCCAGGCCCTCGCGCTCCTGGAAAAGGCGGCGGAGCTCGACCCGGATAGCGAGGAAACCTGGACCCAGATCGCCTGGCGCCACTGGATGCTGGGCGACGACATGCCCAAGTCGAGCGGCGACGAGAAGCAGGCGCGGCTCAAGCTGTTCGAGAAGGGCATGGCCGCGGCCGAAAAGGCCATGGCGCTGAACCCGCGCAGCGTGGGCGGCCTGTACTGGTACACCGTGAACATGGCGGCGGCCGGCGAGATGCGCGGCATCCTCTCCAGCCTCTCCATGGCCGGCACGCTCTTCGGCAACATGAGCCGCGTGGACCGGCGCGACCCGTATTACCTTTACGGCGCCACGCGGCGGTTCGGCTCCGAGGTCTTTGTGCGCGTGCCCGCCTTCCTCACCGCGCAGTTCGGATTCAAGCCCGAGTACATCGAGGAAGACCTCCAGATGAACATCGAAAAATGGCCCAACTACTTCGACAACTACGTCTTCCTCGCCCGCGTTTACCTGTGGGAGAAGAACGGGCAAACGGCACTCGAACCCCTCGACTACGTCCTCTCCCACGACCCGGCCTCCATGCCCGAGGAGAGGGCCGAGAACCTGAGGCAGCAAGGCACCGCGCGGCTGCTGTGGAAGGAGATCACGGGCAAGGAGTATCCGGCAAGGTGAGGGAATTTTTCAGGACTTAAGTTATGAGCGCGGCTTTTCCCCCGCTTCTTTTATGAAGGCTCTGAAGATGGCGCCCTGTTCGGGAAAGCCCGGGTAGAGCGCTTCCGGGTGCCATTGCACGCCAACCATGAAGCGGTGGCGCTCGACGGCGATGGCCTCGATCACGCCGTCTTGCGAAGTCCCGCAGAGTCTGGTTCCTTCCCCCACATTTTTCACTGCCTGGTGGTGGGTGCTGTTGACGCGGAGCTTGAGCGGCAGCGCGGTTTTCTTCAAGGCCATGATGCGGTGGAGGATGGTGCCGGGCGCGATGGTGACGGCATGGGCCGGCCGCGTCCTTTTTGTTTTCTGCTGGTGCTCGAGCGCGCGGGGCACCTCTTTTTTGATGTCCTGGTACAGAGACCCGCCGAAGGTCACGGCCATGATCTGCATGCCGCCGCAGATGCCCAGCACCGGCTTGTTTTGTTTCACGGCTTCCACGATGAGCGCGCGCTCGAACAAGCTGCGGTCCGGCTTGAGCACGCCGATCCCGGGCCCGGATTTTTCGCCGTAGTATTCGGGCGGCACGTCAAAGCCGCCGCCGGTGAGGAGGATACCGTCGAGGCGGGCGACGAATTCACGGACCAGGGAGAGGTCGGTGGTGATGGGCAGGATGAGCGGCATGGCGCCGTGGTCGCTGATGGCCCGGGGGTAGCGGTCCCACAGGTACAGGAACCTCTGTCCCCTGGCCGCCGGCCGGAGCTTTGAGCCGTCGTCCATGTCGGGCGTGAGCCCGATCATCACCCGCTTTCTCACGCGCCCCTCCGGAGCACCCGGCCCGCGCGCTCGCCGGTGAGCTCGCCGCGCTCGACCGATATTTTTCCGTTGACCACCACCATCGCGATGCCTTCGGGATACGACTGCGGCTTTTCGTAAGTGGCGGTGTCGCGCACGGCGGCGGGGTCGAAGAGGACGAGGTCCGCGCACATTCCCTCCCGGATCACGCCGCGGTCCTTGATGCCGAGGACGGCGCAGGGGTCAAAGGTCATCTTCTTCACCGCGGCCTCGAGGGTGAGCCAGCCCTTTTCGCGCACCACCCATCCGAGCATTCGCGGCATGGTGCCGTAGGCCCGCGGGTGCGGCTTGCCCTCCGACAAGAAGCCCTGGTGCGAGCGCACGGCCGCGTCCGAGCCGACCATGACCCAGTCCTTCTGATAGATGCGCTGCAGGTTGCCGGCGGACATGGTGTGATAGGTGGCGGCCACGCGGTCCTTGGCCCGGATGGTGAGGTCGCACACGAAGTCGAGCGGGTCCATGCCGGCCTCCTTCGCGGCATCCGCCACCGGCTGGCCCTCGTGGCGGGACAGCTCTTCATGGAAGACCTGCGAGATCACGATCCGGTCCCAGCGGTCGCCGTGCTCGTCGGTGCGTTCGAGCTCGCGCCTCATCTTGTCCCGCACCGCGCTGTCCGCGAGCCGGGCGAAGAACGCCTCCTTGCCGCCCTCGAACACCCATTCAGGAAGCGCCGCCGAAAGCTGGGTGAAGCTCGCGAGATACGGATAGCGGTCCGCGGTGATGGCCACGCCCTGATCGCGCGCCTGCTCGATCGCGTCGAACACGCGCTGGAGCTTGCCCCAGTTCCGGGTCCCCGACGTCTTCAGGTGGCTGATCTGGAAACGGGCCTCCGCCCGCCGCGCGATCGCGATGGATTCATTCACCGCCTCCACCACCCGGTCGCCCTCGCTGCGCATGTGCGAGCTCACGATCCCGCCCAAGGCCGCGGCCTCCCGCCCGCAGGCCGCGATCTCGTCAAGGCCCGCAAAACAGCCGGGCGGGTAGATCAGGCCCATGCTCATGCCGAACGCGCCCGCTTCCATGCCGGCGCGCACCATGGCCCGCATCTCCGCGAGCTTTTCCGGGGAAGGCGGCAGGGCGGTGTATAGTCCGGCGCTGGCGCGCACGGTGTTGAAGCCGACGAGGGGCGCGTAGTTGATGGCGGGCCGGGCCTGTTCCATGCGGGAGAGGAACTGGTCAAAGGTCTCGAAGTCCACGTCGAAGTTGTAGAGGTCCTTGTGGCTCTGCTTGCGGTCCTCGGCCACCGAGCCCTGCACCGGCGCCGCGGAGTAGCCGCAGTTGCCGCCGACCTCGGTCGTGATCCCCTGCTTCACCTTGCCCTCGGCCGAGGGAAGGATGAGGAGAAAATAATCGGAGTGGCCGTGCATGTCCACGAAGCCCGGCGCGAGCGCGAGGCCCCGCGCCTCCACGGTCCGCGCCGCGTTCCAGCCCGCGAGATCGCCCACGGCCTCGATGCGGCCGCCCGTGACCGCCACGTCGGCCGCGAAGCCCGGCCGACCGGCGCCGTCAATGACGAAGGCGTGCTTGAATAATAATTCCGGGTTCATCGTTTTAAAGGGTAAATTTTAGCCGCAGATGAACGCAGATGAACGCAGATAAGAAATTATCTTTTTTAAATTAATCTGCGTTCATCTGCGTTCATCTGCGGCTCATTTTTTGACTGCCGCCTACTCGCACTTCCCCTGCCGCCCGATCTTGATGGCGCACAGCTCGCCGCACATGGAACATACGTCCTCGTCGGCCGGCGGGATCTCGGAGCGTACCTTTTGGGCGCGCTCCGGGTCAATGGCCAGGCTGATCTGGGCCTTCCAGTCCAGCCTCTTCCTGGCCTCGGCCATCTTGCGGTCCCAGTCGGCGGCGCCGGGCAGGCCGCGCGCCACGTCGGCGGCGTGGCCCGCGATGCGCGCCGCGATCACTCCCTGCCGCACGTCCTCCACCGTGGGCAGCCGAAGGTGCTCGGAGGGAGTGACGTAGCAGATGAAGTCCGCGCCGGCATAAGCCGCGATGGCGCCGCCGATGGCCGCGGTGATGTGGTCGTAGCCGGGTGCTATGTCGGTGACGAGCGGCCCGAGCACGTAGAAGGGCGCGCCGTGGCAGAGCCGCTTCTGCAACTTGACGTTGGCCTCGATCTGGTCGAGCGGCACGTGGCCGGGCCCCTCGATCATGACCTGGACCCCGGCTTGGCGGGCGCGCTCGCAGAGCTCGCCCAGGGTCACCAGCTCCTCGATCTGGCCGCGGTCGGTGGCATCGGCGATGCATCCGGGCCGGAGCCCGTCGCCGAGCGACAGGACGACCTCGTACTTCCGGGCGATTTCCAGGATGCGGTCGTACTGGGCGTAGAGCGGGTTCTCGGCGTTATTTACGCGCATCCACCCCACGGTAAGCGAGCCGCCGCGCGAGACCACGTCGAGCACGCGGCCTTCCCGCTCCAGCCGCTCCACCGAGCGCCGGGTCACGCCGCAGTGCACGGTGACGAAATCCACGCCCTCCCGCGCCTGCTCCTCGATGGCGGCAAAGAGCTCGTCGGGCTTCATGTCCGTGACCTTGCGGCCGCTCTCGACCACGTCCACCACCGCCTGGTAGATGGGCACGGTGCCGATGGGCAGCGCGGTGTTCCTGATCATGGCCTGCCGGAGCTCGCGCAATGGCCCGCCGGTGGAGAGGTCCATGACCGTGTCCGCGCCGGCCTGCTCGCAGACCTTGAGCTTCAAGAGCTCTTCGTCAAGGTCGTGGTGGTCGCGGCTGGTCCCGATGTTGGCGTTGACCTTGACCCGGAGCCCGGCGCCGATGGCCAGCGGCTTTACCCGCGGACGAACCCGGTTACGCGTGACCACGACCGTCCCGGCCTCGATCCCGGCGCGGATGGCCTCAGGCGCCACCCCCTCGGCCTTCGCGGCCTCCTCCATCTCCGGGCTGATTTTTCCAGCTCGCGCGATCTCCAGCAATGTACGCTCTCCGGCCAATCAATCCTCCTTGAATCCGGCCGCCATCAATTAATAAAAGCCCCGCGGCCCGTGATAAAATGTTAACACAACATGACGGCATGAACCAATCAATACGCGGGCCGCAGCCATTCCCGCCGCTCCCTCCGGCCCGCGCCACTTGATGTGTCCCGGCCACCGCCCTACTATATAGAGAATGATCAAGGCGGTGGCATTCGACCTGGACGGGACCATCACCCGGCCTTTCCTCAATTTCGCCCGGATCCGGCTCGAAATCGGCGTGCCCATGGGACGCGACTCGCTGCTCGACAAGATCGCGGCCATGCCCGCTCCGGAGCGCGAGCGGGCGAGCGCCATCCTGGCGCGGTACGAGGAGGACGCGGCGAAGAACGCGGAGCTTAACGACGGCGTGATCGAGCTCATGAGTTACGTGTCCTCCCGCGGGCTCAAGAGCGCGGTGGTCACGCGCAACTCGGAGAAGTCAACGCAATTCGTGCTGGACAAGCTCGGTCTCGAATTCGACCGCGTGATCACGCGCGACTCCGGGCTGCCCATCAAGCCCGACCCGGCGGTCCTCATCGCGCTGGCGAAAGAGTGGGGCATCTTGACCCGCGAGGTGCTGATGGTGGGCGACTTCCGCTACGACGTGGATTGCGGCCGGGCCGCGGGCTCGCCCACCTGCCTGGTGACCAACGGCCGCGGCGCGGGCAACGACTGCGGGGCGGACTACGAGGCGAAGAGCCCGGTCGAGGTGATCGCGGTGCTCCGGAAGCTGCATGAGACGAGGGACAATTGCTGATGGGCCGGCCGGTCAAGATCATGAGCGTGGCCGGGGCGCGGCCGAACTTCATGAAGATCGCTCCGCTCGCCCACGCCATCTCGCGGAGAGGAGGCGTGCGCCACGTCTTGGTGCACACGGGCCAGCATTACGACGACAAGATGAGCGCGGCGTTTTTCCGGGACCTCGCCATCCCGGAGCCGGACGTGAACCTGGGCGTGGGCTCCGGCAGCCACGCGGCGCAGACGGCGCGGGTGATGGAGGCGTTCGAGCCGGTGCTCATCAAGGAGGCCCCGGACTGGGTGGTGGTGGTCGGCGACGTTAACTCGACCATGGCGGCCACCCTGGTGTCGTCCAAGCTGGGCTTCAAGGTGGCGCACGTGGAGGCCGGGCTCCGGAGCTTTGACCGGAGCATGCCGGAGGAAGTGAACCGCGTGGTGACCGACGCGCTCGCCGACCTGCTCTTCACGCACTGCCCGGAGGCCGACGAAAACCTGCTTCGGGAGGGCGTGCCGCCCGAAAAGATCGTGCGCGTGGGCAACGTCATGATTGACTGCCTGGTGGCCAACCTGGAGGCGGCCAGACAGCGCGACGCCTGCGGGGAGGCCGGGGTGCGCGCCGGTGAATACGCCTACATCACCCTGCACCGGCCGGGCAACGTGGACGACCCGGAATCGCTGGGCCGGATCGTGGCCGCGCTGTGCGAGCTGTCCGAGCGGCTGCCGGTGGTCTTCCCCGTGCACCCGCGCACCCGGGCACGCCTCGCGGAACATGGGCTGCTCGACGAGCTGGACGGGCGCGAGCGGGTCATCCTGATCGAGCCGGTCGGCTATCACGAAAGCATCGGGCTCGCGTTGCACGCGCGCTTCGTGCTCACGGACTCGGGCGGGCTTCAGGAGGAGACGACGTACCTTCGGGTGCCGTGCCTCACCCTCCGGCCGAACACGGAGCGGCCCATCACCATAAACCAGGGCACGAACCGGCTGACCTCCCTCGAACGCCTGGCCGCGGACATCGAGGACGTGCTCATGGGCCGGCACCCGCGGCCGGACGCGTGCGTGCCCGACTTGTGGGAGGGCAAGGCCGCGGAAAGGATACTGGAGGAGTTGCTGAAGAGGGCTTGAGGTTGAAGCACGACGGCGTAATGCCGCCTCGCCCAGCGCCTGCATCTCCATTTCCCGCTGTCAATACTATTTCAGAGAGATGAGCATGAAAGAGTTATGCAAGAGACTGGGCGTTGACGAGTCCGAGCTGCGGGGGGCGGTGGAGGATGGGCTCCGGCGCATTCCGGGCGTCGAGGCCGGGGGCTTCAAGATGACGGCGCTGGCCGGCGGCGCGTCGGTGCGCGGTTATGCGCGGATCGGGCTTAATGGCGGAAAGAAGCCGAGCGTGGTGCTGATGATCCTTTCCGACCCGGACCCGGCCAAGGGCGTGGAGGAGGTCATGGCCGCGGGGGTGATCAAGGAGCTGCCGTTCATCAACGTGCACCGCCACCTGGCCCGCTGCGGCGTGCCGGTGCCGGAGATCTATCATTATGACCGCGGCCGCGGGCTGATCTATATCGAGGACTGCGGCGACCGGCACCTCAGGAGCGCGGCCGAGAGCGATGACCCGGAGGAGAAGCGCAAGGAGTTCGAGAAGGCCGTGCGCGAGCTGGTGAAGATCCAGGTGGACTGCTCCGAGCGGGAGGACCCGGAGTTCCTGGGGTTCCACGTCCGCTTCGACCGCAAGCTCCTGCGCTGGGAGCTCGACCATTTCACCGAGTTCGCCATCAAAAACCGCTTTCCCGGAGCGCTCAGCGCAAAGGACGAGGCCGCGATCGGCTCTCATTTCGAGGCCATCTGCGACGAGCTGCTGGCCGGGCCTTATGCTCTGCAACACCGCGACTATCACATGGACAACCTGCTATTGAAGGACGGCTGGCTCAAGGTGATTGATTTCCAGGACGCGCTGATGGGCCCGCTCGCCTATGACCTGGCCTGTTTCCTCTACGACCGCGACACCTCCGCCCTGCTCGGGCCGGAGCTGATCGGGCACATCGTGGATTATTACGCCGGGCAGTACGCGAAAAGGAGCGGCCGGGCCATTCCCCGCGAGCAGTTGCAGCGCAACTTCGAGCTGTGCGTGATCCACCGCATGTTAAAGGTGGTCGGCCGCTTCCATTTCATTGACCAGGTCAAGAAGCGGCCCGAGTACCTGCGCTTCATCCCCTTCATGCTCCCGGTGATCGCGGATTACCTGGGCCGTGGTCCTAAGCGCCGGGAGCTGCTCGGAACCATCGCGTCATACCTGCCCGAGCTCCGGGAATTCACTTAGCACGGCCAAGTGCTGTAAAGCTCGGAAAAGTCGGAATGCCGCAGATGAACGCAGATGAACACAGATAAGAAATAATTATTTTTTCTTTCTTCGTCTTATCTGCGTTCATCTGCGGCAAAAAAATAAAATATTTCAATACATCGTTGAAGTAAACAATACCAGGGAGGGCGGCGATGAAGATCGGCGTCATATCCGACACTCACATTCACGGCGGGAGCCTGCACCCGAAGAAGCTGGCGAGCCGGCTGATCAACAAGGTGAGCATGGAGGCGGACGGGCTCAAGGAGCTGGTGCGGCCTTATTTCGCGGACGCGGAGCTGATCATCCACGCGGGGGATTATGTCACTTACGCGGTGATCGAGGCGCTGGAGGAGCTGGCGCCGGTGGAGGGAGTGGCGGGAAACATGGACCCGCACGAGATCACCTCGCGGCTGCCGGCCAAAAAGGTGGTGAGCGCGGGCGGTTTCAAGATCGGCGTGGTGCACGGGTGGGGCGCTCCGCACGGTCTCGCGGAAAAGGTCCGGCGCGAGTTCGAGGCGGTGGACTGCGTGGTCTTCGGCCATTCCCATCGGCCGTACCAGGAGATTATTAACGGCGCGCTGGTGTTCAATCCGGGCAGTCCGACCGACCAGAGGTGGGCGCAGTCGCTGTCCATCGGGGTGCTGCACCTCGGCAAGGAAATCAGGGGAGAGCTGATCGAGCTCAGGTGAGGCTTGAGGCTTGAGGCTTGGGGCTTGAGGCGTGGGGCTTGAGGCGTGGGGCTTGAGGCTTGGGGCTTGAGGCGTGAGGAAGAAACGTGGACATGCGGTCCGGCCTCATGCCTCTTTCTCAAGCCCCAAGCCTCAAGCCTCACGCCCCGATGATGGTTGACATTTCTAAAGGGAACGTGTACTATGCATGGTGTCATGATAAGAAACAGCGCGATTGACCGGGACCGATACCGCGGCCGGCGATGGTTTGCCCGATTCAGTTTTATCGGGTCCACCGGCCGGGCTGTGCTCTAACATAATTACAGCCGCCGGCGGACTTAAAAAGCGCCGGCGGCCTGGAACGAAAAATTTCAGGCCATGGTAACAAAGACCATGGCCGTTTTATTTACGAAGCCGGCGGAAATTGAAGCCGGCTTCTTTTTTGTGGGGCTACGACGATGGAAATGAGCGCACATAGGGTCATGGAGATTAACGGCCTTGCGGCGAGGGCGGAATCTCTAGTAATATCGGCCGGGCCTGTGGGCCGCGGCAACCAAGGAAAAGAGGGGGCAAAAAACATGATCGTGGTAATGAAACCGTCAACGACGAAACAAGAGCTTGACGCGGTGACCGCCAAGGTCAAGGAGCTGGGTTACAAGCCGCACGTTCTTTACGGGGTCGAGCGCAAGGTGGTGGCGTGCATCGGGGACGAGCGGGGCAAGGCGCGCTTGCAGGCGCTGGAGACGATGCCGGGGGTGGACGTGGTGATGCCGATCCTGCGGCCCTACAAGCTGGCGAGCAAGATCACCCACTCCGGCAAGAGCACGTTCAAGATCAAGTGCGCGGCGGGCAAGGAGCCGGTGACGGTGGGCGGCAAGAAGTTTATCGTGATCGCGGGCCCGTGCTCGGTGGAGAGCGAGGAGCAGATGGTGAGCACGGCCAAGGCGGTGAAGAAGGCCGGGGCGCACCTGCTGCGCGGGGGGGCGTACAAGCCGCGCACGTCGCCGTACGCCTTCCAGGGCATGGAGGAGGAGGGGCTGAAGCTCTTAGCGCTGGCGCGGGAGGAGACGGGGCTGCCGGTGGTGACGGAGGTCATGAACCCGGGCGACGTGCTGGTGGTGGCCAAGTACGCGGACGTCTTGCAGGTGGGCGCGCGCAACGTTCAGAACTTCCCGCTCTTGAAGGCCGTGGGCAAGACCAGCCGGCCGGTGCTGCTCAAGCGCGGGATGATGACGACGATCGAGGAGTTCCTGATGAGCGCGGAGTACATCCTGAACGAGGGCAACCCGAACGTGATCCTGTGCGAGCGGGGCATCCGGACGTTCGAGACGGCCACGCGCAACACGCTGGACATCTCGGCGGTGCCGGTGCTGCAAAGGGAGACGCACCTGCCGGTGATCGTGGACCCGTCTCATGCCACGGGCCATTGGGAGCTGGTCGAGCCGATGAGCCGGGCCGCGGTGGCGGCGGGCGCGGACGGGATCATGGTGGAGGTCCATCCCCATCCGGCGGACGCCTGGTCCGACGGCGGCCAGTCGCTCAAGTTCGACACCTTCCGCGACCTGATGAAAAACATCGCGCCGTTCGTGAAGGCCATGAAGCGGACGATGTAAGAGGAGCGAGGAGCGAGGGGCCGGCTCTTTGATTTCGGCACTCGCGCTGGCTATACTGGCTGTATCTGGCGAGGGAGGATGGTTTTATGCGGATAGCTATCTTGGCGCCGATCAGCCGGCGGATCCCGCCCCGGCCTTACGGGCCGGAGGAGCAGTTGATCTCGGACCTGACCGAGGGGCTGCTCGAGTTCGGCCACCAGGTCACGCTGTTCGCGGCGGGCAACTCGCTGACCCGGGCCGAGCTGGCGGCGGTGTGCCCGCGTCCGCTGGTGGAGTGGGAGGAGGACCCGTGGCCCGACCCGCGCTGGTGGGAGGAGATGCACGTGAGCGAGTGCATGGTCCGGGCGGCCCGCGGCGACTTCGACATCGTGCACAATCACATGGGCGCCAAGGCGCTCCCTTTCCTCGTCACCCTCAAGGTCCCGGTGGTCACGTCGCTGCACGGCGGGGCCCGCGACAAGCAGCACCATGCCATCCTCAAGCATTTCAAGGACTACCCGTACGTGGCCATGAGCGAGGACGAGAAGGCGCTCTTGCCGGAGCTGAACTACGTCCGGGTGATCCCGCCGCCCAACCCGGAGGACAGCGCCGCGCTCATGCCCATGCTCATCGCCTACGATGCGTTGTACAAGGGCCTGGTGTCCGGCGAGATCGCCTCCGAGGTCTCCGAGATCAAGCGCCTGACGCCGTGGGGCGGATGGGAAGTGCTGCTCGACGAGCCCACTTACAAGGTCAAGCGTATCACCGTTGATCCCGGCCAGCGCCTCTCCTATCAGCGCCACTTCAAGCGCCGCGAGCATTGGATCGCGGTCATGGGCCAGGCGGAGGTGGTGCTGGGCGGCAAGACCGTAACGCTCGACCCCGGCCAGGCGGTGGACATTCCGGTGGGCACGGACCACCGCATCGGGAACCAGGGGACCCAGCCCCTTGTCTTTATTGAGGTGCAGCAGGGGAGCTACTTCGGCGAGGACGACATCGAGCGGCTGGAGGACGACTACGGGAGGAAGTGAAGAAGGCTTGGGGCTTGGGGCTTGAGGCTTGGGGCTTGGGGCGTGAGGCTTGGGGCTTGGGGCGTGAGGCGCAGGAGCCGTGGGTCTTTCCTCAAGCCTCAAGCCTCAAGCCTTTGTCCCTGAGGCGTGGCGGCGGATGCAATGCTGATACTGGTACAGATACCCTGTCGTAACGAGGAAGCCACCATCGGCCGCGTGGTCCGGGAGATACCGCGGCGGATCGAGGGCGCGGACGAGGTGCGGGTGCTGGTGGTTGACGACGGGAGCGCCGACCGGAGCGGGCAGGAGGCGCGGGAGGCGGGGGCGGACTACGTGGTGCGCTTCGCGGGCCGGCGCGGCCTGGCCCGGGCGTTTGACGCGGGGATTGACGCGTGCCTCCGGCTCGGCGCGGACGTGATCGTGAACCTGGACGCGGACGGGCAGTACCGGGGCGAGGACGTGGCCCTGCTGGCGCTCCCGATTATCCTGGGCGAGGCCGAGGTGGTGGTGGGCGACCGCGGGATTGCCGGCGACCCCGGCTACCCGGCCCTGAAAAAGGGACTGCAGGTCGCGGGCTCGTGGACGGTGCGGCGACTCTCGGGCACGGCCATCGCCGACGCGACCTCCGGGTTCCGCGCCTATTCGCGGGAGGCCGCGCAGCGGCTGCACCTGGTTTCCGAATTCACCTATACCCTGGAGAGCCTGATCCAGGCGGGCAAGGACCGGCTGCGCGTCGTGAGCGTGCCGGTCTCGACGCGGCCCACCCCGCGGCCCTCCCGCCTCTTTTCCTCGACCCGCGAGTACGTGTCCAAAAGCGCCTCCACCCTGGTCCGCATCTATGCCATGTACGAGCCGCTCAAGGTGTTCTCGCTGATCGGCGGGACCATCTTCGGTGCCGGCTTCCTGATCGGCTTGTGGTTCCTTTATTATTACCTCTCCGGCGGCGGCAAGGGCCACGTACAGATCCTGATCCTGGCCGCAGTGCTCCTCATCATCGGCTTCCAGGTCGGGGTCATGGGCCTCTTGGCCGACCTGATCGGAGGCATTCGCAAGCTCATCGGCGACCTGCTCTTCCGCGTGAAAAGGCTGGAGCAGGACCTGGCCGAAAAACGGCCGCCCGCGGGAACGGACCCGTCGTGACCACGGCCGGCAAGCCCCGCCTCCTCATCATCACCACCACCTTTCCGCGCTGGCCCGACGACCCCGGACCCGCGCCCTTCGTGTTCCACCATGCCCGCGCCATGCTCGAACATTTCCAGGTCACCGTGCTCGCGCCGCACTTCGCCGGCGCCGCGCGCGATGAAGAGATGGAGGGGGTGAGGGTCCGGCGCTTCCGCTACGCCTGGCCCGAGCGCCTGGAGCTCCTCTCCGACGGCGCCGGCATCCTTTCCAACATGCGCCAAAGCGTCGGGGCGCGGGCGGCCGCGCCCGCGCTCCTGGCGTCAGAGTTGGCGGCGATCCGGACGGAGCTGCGCCGCGGCTATGACTTCGTGAATTCGCACTGGCTCGTGCCCTCCGGCCTGCTGGCCACCCTGGCCGCGCCGGCGCGTGTCCGGCACGTGATCACGGTGCACGCGGCCGATTACGACCTGCTGGCCAGGCTGCCGGGCGGACGGGCCATGATCAGATACATGGCGCGGCGAGCCCATGCCATGGTTTGCGTGAGCGGGCGGCTGGCTGACGGCGTGCGTATGGCCACGGCCGCGGCCCGGATCGTGGTGCAGCCCATGGGGGTGGACATGGAGCTGTTCCGCTTCGATGAAGGCGCGCGGCGAAAGTGGCGGCAAAAGATCGGAGCGCAAGATGAGCCGCTCATCCTGTTCGCGGGCAAGCTCACCAAGAAGAAGGGCGTGGACGTGTTGCTCAAGGCGGCCGCGGAAATGGCGCGGGAGGGGAAGGCGTTCAGGCTGGCGATCGCTGGCGACGGGGCGGAGCGGCCGGCGCTCGCCCGGCTCATGTCCGAGCTCCGTCTCGAGGACCGCGTCGTGTTCCTGGGCGCGCTGCCCAACCGTGAGCTGGCCGGGCTCTACAGCGCGGCCGAGGCGGTGGTGGTTCCGTCGGTGCGCGACCCGCGCGGCGAGACCGAGGGCATGCCGGTGGTGGTGCTGGAGGCGCTGGCCGCGGGCCGGCCCGTGATCGCCTCCCGCCTCTGCTCCGTTCCCGCGGACCTCATCGGCCATGGAGCGGTGGAGGTGGAGGAGGGCAACGCACCCGAGCTGGCACGCGCCATCGTATCTACCCTGGCCGGCGGCGCCGGCGTTGACCCCGCCGCCGTGGGCGCGCACGACATCAAGGCAGTGGCGCTCGGATACCGCGGAATTTTCCTGGAGGGCGCATGAAGGTCCTCCACGTCACGCCGTACTTTTACGAGGCCTGGGCCTACGGCGGCATCCCGCGGCTCTCGTACCACCTGGCCGCCGCGCAGGCCGCGCTCGGGCACGAGGTGCACGCGGTGACCACTGACGCGCGGGACCGGAATTCGCGGCGGACCGGTGGCGACTACCAGGTCTCCGGCATCTCCGTCCGGGTCCATCCCAACCTGAGCAACCTCCTGGCCTATCATTACCAGCTCTTCTGGCCGCGCGGGCTCGCAACGGAGGCCGGGCGGGTGGGCGATTGCGACGTCATTCACATCCACGGCCACCGTAACCTGCTCAACACCCGGATGGCGGAGTATGCGCGGCGGGCCGGGAAGCCCATTGTTCTGCAGCCGAACGGGACGCTGGTGAACATCGAGCGGCGGCGGGCGGCCAAGAACTTTTACGACGCGCTGTGGGGCCGCGATCAGGTCAGGCGCACCACCGCTTTCGTGGCGGTATCCCATGTCGAGCGCGATCAGTTCCTGAAGCTGGGGCTGGCTCCCGGGACCATCCGCGTCATTCCGAACGGGGTGGAGATGGATACCCGCGTTGACAACCGGAGCTTCAAGCACGAGTTCAAGATCAGCGGCGAGTACGTGCTGTACCTCGGCAAGATCACGCCGCGCAAGGGGATCGAGCACGCCATCGCCGCGCTGCCGCTGTTCGACGACCAGGGCATTAAACTGGTGGTCGCCGGGAACGACATGGGGTTCGAGCGCGGGCTCAGGAGGCGGGCTGAGCGGCTCGGGGTGGCCGATCGCGTGGTGTTCACGGGCCTGGTCACGGGCGCGATGAAGGCGCTGGCGTACCGGGAGGCGCTGTTCACGGTGTACGCGGGGAGGGACGAGATTTTCGGGCTGGTGCCGTGGGAATCCATCTTGTGCGGCACGCCGGTGATCGTGGCGGACGACTCGGGGTGCGGCGAGTGGGTGAAGGCCGGCCAGGCCGGCCACTTGGTGCCTTACGGAGATCCAGCCGCCATCGCCCGCGTGATCAACACCCGCGGCCGCGAGCGCGACCAGGCCATGGTGCAGCAAGGCATCGCGTTTTGCCGGGAGCGGCTGGACTGGGGCCGGATCGCGGCGGACATGATAGAATATTACCGGGAGTTCGCGAGGTGATCGAGGACGCGCTGATAGTGGTGCCGGCCTTTAACGAGGCCGCGGTGATCGGGGACACGCTTCATGAGCTGCTGGCCGTGGCGCGCTACGTGCTGGTGGTTGACGACGGCTCGACGGACGGCACGGACCGCGCGGCGCGGGCCGCGGGCGCGCAGGTGCTCAGGCTCGGCGCCAACCTGAATTACGGCGGTGCGTTGCAGGCCGGGTTCCGCTACGCGGCCCGGCGGTCCAGCCTCCCCTACGTCGTGACCTTTGACGCCGACGGCCAGCACGACCCGGCCCATCTTGACGCGCTGCTCGGGCCGCTCCGGGAGGGCCGGGGCGATTACGTGCTGGGCTCGCGTTTTCAGGGCGGCCGCGCGCCATCGCTGCCCCGCTCGCGGGACCTGGGCATCCGGCTGTTCGCCCGGGCCGCGTCGCTGGCGGTGGGCTTTCGGGTCACCGACCCGACCACCGGGATGGCCGCCATGACCCGCGAGGTATCGCGGGTCTTCCTGCTCGACCTGTTCCCGCAGGACTACCCGGACGCGGACGTCATCATCATGCTCTCGCGCATGGGGTTTAAGATCATCGAGGTCCCGGTCAAGATGCGGCCATCGCACAGCGGCAAGTCCATGCACTCCGGGCTGATTCGGCCGCTGTATTACATCGCCAAGATGAGCGTGTCCATGATCCACCTCGCCACCCGGGGCGACCTCCGGGAAAAACGGAAGGAGGCCTCAATTGCTGCCTGAACAAAGACCGTTCGCCGTCATCACGGCGCTCTTGTTGCTCGGCCTGATCGTGTTCCTCATCCGCCGGCGCAAGCTCCGCGAAGAGTACGCCCTGTTGTGGCTCATGGTCGGCGCCGCCGTGATCGCGCTCGCGCTCTGGCCCGGACTGCTCATCCGCATCACTCATCTGATCGGCGCCGTTGACCCCACCAGCGCGCTCTTCATCTTCTCCCTCATCTTCCTCATGATCATCTCCATCCACTTCTCCATCGTGAACTCGCGGCTCAAGGACCAGATCAGGGACCTGACCCAGGAAATCGCGCTGCTCCGGCATGAGATCGAGGAAGCACTCAAGGAAAAGGCGGCGAAAAGATAACCGCCAAGACGCCAAGGACGCCAAGAAGAAAAACCATTAATTATTTGGGTCCTCCAAAGAATCTGTGGGTGTTCTTTGACATTGGTTAATTGAAAAGCACGGTCTTTTCGGTCTATTAAGGTTAGTTGCACCCAATCCTAGAGACCGAAAGGAGAGACCGTGCTTATAGAAAGTCTGGTACGAACCACGCTCGGTGTCAAGGACCATAAAGTGGTTAGTGTTGCAGGAGACACGACGAACTTGGTGGTCCGTCTTGATCGGAAGCTTGAGAGGAAGCTGACCTGTTCCTGTTGCGGCGGCCGCGCCCGGGTTTACGACACGCTCAAGGAGCGGGAGTGGCGTCATGTGCCGTTGTGGGGGATTCCGGTCAGAGTTATTTACCGCCCGCGCCGGGTCAATTGTCCGCGGTGCGGGAAGAAGGTGGAGCGAGTTCCCTGGGGTCTTGGCAAGTGCCGGCTGACGCTTCCATTGATCATCCTTCTCGCCACCTGGTCCAGGCTTTTGGCCATTGATGTGGTTGCCGGCCTTTTCGAGGTTAGCTGGTCCACGGTAGGTTCGGCGGTGAAGGGGGCGGTGGCCTACGGACTTGAACACCGTGACACCTCTGGTGTTCTTCACATCGGGATTGATGAGATTTCGAGGAAGAAGGGTCATGGTTACCACACCCAGATTTATGACCTTGTGAACCGGCGTCTCTTGTGGTCTGGCGAAGGTCGGAAGGCGGAGACGCTGGAGCGGTTTTTCGCGGAGTGGGGTGCGGATCGGAGCCGGGGGATCAAGGCGATCTGCTGCGACATGTGGGCGCCTTACGTTGAGGTGATCAAGGCGCAGGCTCCGGCGGCGGTGTTGGCGTTCGACAAGTTCCATCTGATTCGTCACCTGCATCGGGCGGTGGACAATGTGCGGAAGGAAGAGGCGGTCGAATTGAAGAAGAAGAACCCGGAGCTTTTGAAGGGGACGAAGTACATCTGGCTGAAGAACCCGTGGAATCTGACTCCGAAGCAGAAACAGCGTCTTGGTTACCTGGAGAAGCTGAATTTGAAGGTCAACCGGGCTTACCTGTTGAAGGAAAGTTTCCGTGATCTTTGGAGTTACCGACGCAAGGGCATGGCGAAGCGGTACCTGCATAAATGGTTCTGGTGGGCGACGCATTCGCGTTTGGAGCCGATGCGCGATTTTGCCTGGCTTCTGAGGCGTCATAGCGAAGATGTCCTCAACTGGTTCAAGGTCCCGATCAACAACGGAACGGTGGAGGCCATGAACAACAACGCCAAAGCCATCAGCCACCGCGCCCGCGGCTACCGGAGCGAAAAATGGTTCAGCCTGATACTATTACACTGCATGGGGCAACTGCCCATGCCGGAATTCACCCACAGATTTGCGTGAGGAACCAATTATTTATTGACGGTCTTGGCGTCTTGGCGTTTTTCTTTTGCCTCCTGTAATATTAAGCTCCTGAATTGAATAGCGGGAGGGGAAAATGAGATGCGGTAATCGGGTCATCGTGGCGCTGTTGATACTTTCGTTCGCCGTTGGGCTCACCGCTCGGGCCGGGGAGGGCGGCGAGCGGACGCTGATGGTGGCGGCGGCGCAGACGCCGAACCTGGACGGGCAGTATGAGCGGAGCCGCGAGGTCGCGGAGAACATGGTGGCCCAGGCGGCGGACCAGGGCGCGCGGCTGATCCTGCTGCCGGAGTTCGCGCTGATCGGCTACGTTTACGAGGACGGCACCTGGGAGATGGCCGAGCCGGTTCAAGGGCCGACCGTGGAATGGATGCGCGGCCTGTGCCGGCGCTACGACGTTTACCTCGCCACCTGCATCCTCGAAGTCCGCGGCTCCGACTTTTACGACACCCTGGTCCTGACCGGCCCGGGAGACGGCGAGCTGTGGACCCACTCCAAGATCGAGCCGGCGCTGTACGAGGCCAATTTCTTCAAGGGCGCGGGCGTGAACCAGTCCGTGTTCGACACTCCGCTCGGCCGCATCGGCGTGTCCATCTGTTTCGACAACACCAAGACCCACACTATCAGGGCCCTGCTCGAAGAGCGGCCGGACATCGTGCTCATGACCTATTCCGCGCCGGAGGTCCCGCTTCTCGATTCCATCCGGCAAAAAAACATCGAGGCCAACAACCGCCTGCCCGCGCTCTACGCCCGGATCCTCGGGGTGCCGGTGGTCTCCGTGAACAAGACCGGACGCTGGGACTCGCCCATGCCCGGCGTGCCCGGCGCCCGGTTGCGCTCCGACTTCGCCGCCCGCTCCCGGATCGTGGACCAACAGGGCAACCTGCTCGCAAGCCTGGACAAGGAGGAAGCGGTGATCACGGCCGCGGTCAGGATCGGCGGCGATATCAAAACCGACCCCTCTCTCATCCCGCCCGGCCGCTGGCTCGTCCCCTATGACGCCGTCATGCGCTCCTTCTCCGACCTCACCTATAAGCTCGGCAAAATCCGCTACACTTTAAGCCCGGCGCGAAAAAGGGCCGTGGAAAAGGCCCGAAAATAAAGGGTCGGTTCAGATGATTTTCATTGCCGCCATCCTTTGATGTTTTTCCCCACCTATTACTCCGGTCGCTAAATAGTGCCTGTAGCGAAACGAGCCTTTTTCAGCGCCAAGGGCGTGATATTCCGCTTTCCTATTGTCGCATCACGGTAATGTTCACGTGGCCACCCGGCTCTTCATTTTAGTGAGGATTGATGGCGGCACCGACTCGTCCGGCGCGCGGAGCTCGATCCGGGGCGTTCCCCCGAAAACTCGGCAGGCGTGAGTTATCACCCGGTCGTCCCCGATTGAAGACACGTCGCTCGCGGCGAGCTTCTCGGCCCTGGCGGCCTCCATGACGCCGCCGAGCAGCATCACCACGCCGCGGTTCGCGGCGGACACCATGGCCTGGCTGGAGTTAGGGTCTTTGGCCGCGGTTTTCTCGGCCCCCGGCGTGGCCTCCCGGTTCTCGATCAACCAGGCCAGGGAAACCATGTCATGGGCCACGATGGAAGTGGAGGCGATAACCAGGCCCGTGTCCGGCTCAACCACATGCCCATCATCCGGTCCGAAGGTGGTGAGCACCTTGGTCGCCGTGGTCAGGACCAGCCGCTGCTTGCTGAGCAGTGAGGGCACGGTGTTGGCCTCCGCGGTCTTCTCCTGAAAGGTCGAGGCGTCGCGGTGGTACTCGAGACGGGTGTCATAGCGCCACCAGCCGACCGCGGCCTTCAGGCCCAGGGAGCTCCCGGCCAGAACGTGCCGGCCGGTGCGGGGCATGAGCACCACGTGGTCAACTTCCTTGATGATCCTGGGCATCATGATCGGGCCCTTCCAGCTCGAGCCCGACTCCGGAGACTCCTCGAAAAAGGCCCCCCAGCCGGCCTCCTCCGGAAAGTAAAGCTCCGCGCCCGCCGCCTCTCCGGCCCGGGCCATCCCGCACTGATTCATCAGCTCGCGCGAGCTGCCGCGAAGACGCTTCTGCTCGAGCTTTACGTGCTCCACGCCGGACATGTCCATAAGTATTACCCGGCCCGCGCCCTTGCCCTTTAACAGCTCCACCATCGCCTTGATGCCGAGGGGGCTGGTGGTGGCCGGGTAGCCGTTCCCCGAATTAAGCACCGGCTTGATAATCACGGAATCGCCCCGGGACAGCCACGAAAAATCAGTAGCCGCCTGGGCCGCGGTTTTCACGGCCTTGATCAGCGCATCCTCAGGCGATCCCTTGGCGAGGCCCGCCAGGACCACGTCGGCCCGCGGCCCCTGGCCCGCGCGCGCAAGACCGCCCGGCAGAGCGGTGGCCGCCGCGCCCAGGGCCAAAACTTTCTCAAACTCCCTTCGGTTCATGTCCGTCCTCCTTTCATCATCCGATTATACCGGATTTTCCCGGGAGCAGGGAGCATCGGTGGAGCAGAGTGGTCCGCGCGGAGGTGGAGGACCTGAACTGCCGCACGCTGTCTCCATATCGCGCCATGAGAGGTCAGGTGATCGAGACTGAGAATTTTTCTATGCCAGAGAGCTGCGCCGCGGCCAAAGTGCATGACTATTTTCTCTTTATTATCAGCTAGTTACCCCCAGCTCTTTATTCATAAAACTTCTTGACAAACCTAACTCATTGTGATACAAATGAATCATAACTGCCAGGCAATGAGTTATTTGGTTCTAACAAGGCCCGAGCTGAGAGTCGCTGACATCAGGGCCTGATCCTTGTTGGTGGAATGAATCGAGTATTGTCAACAAGCACATATTCCCAAGAAGCAAAAGTCGTCTTTTGCTCCATGAGGGAGCGCTATGCAAGCTCTCGGATCAATCTGGTCCGGGAGTTTTTTTGTTGAAATTTGAATCAATTTTCCAAAGGAAGAAGGAGGCATCCATATGAAAACCCAAAGTTTCATTAAGTCGGCTCTGACGGTAACATTGAGCATCATAACCTCTCTGTCCATATCTTCATGTGGTGGCGGCGGTGGCGGCGGTGGAGGAGGAGGTGGTGGCACTCCTCATGTCTGTGTTGATGTTGATAAAGATGGCTATGATAATTGCATCCCGGGCACCGCGGGCGATGACGGCAAGGCTGCGGACTGTGACGATAACACCGCCGCAACCCATCCTGGCGCGATTGAGGTCAGCGACGGCAAGGACAACCAATGTCAGGGCGATCTTGGCTTCGGAGTCATTGACGAGGGCTTCGAAGAAAAAAAGATTAGCGACTTAAGGCTTACTTTAGGCTCCCTGGGATACCTGGGAAATATCACTTCCTCCGGCTCCGAATACGGGATAACATGGGATGACTATCGAGACGGCGTATCGGAGTTGTATTTTACGAGAGTATCGCCCGCCGGCGTGAAAATCGGCGTAGACAATAGGATTACAACCAATAATAACATTCTAGAAGAATGGTCTAATGATCTTGTCTGGACTGGATCGGAGTATAGTGTAGGTTGGGTCGATTATTCTAACGACCAAACATACTTTTCAAGGATTTCTTCAAATGGGACTAAAATCGGTTCCGATATTGCGCTTTCAACTAATATTGGCGGCTGGGTTCATTTAGATTGGACTGGGTCTGAATATGGTGTTTTGTTCAATAATTCAGTGGATGGCCAATCTGATATTTACTTTACCCGCTTTTCTTCATCAGGAAACAAAGTCGGCTCTGACGTCAGGATAACCTCTAGCGGCGGAATTCCCAAATATCTGCATTGGACGGGCTCGGAGCATGGAATAAGCTGGATAGGAGATCATACATACTTTAATAGACTGAGCGCCACCGGAAATAAAATGATGGGCGATATTAATATTGGAGATTTAGGTTACGGGTATCATTTAATTTTCAATGGATCGGAATATGGTATATTCTGGCTCGGTGACGCGACTAGTATTTATTTTAATCATATTTCCTTGACTGGATATTTATTAGGCTCGAATAAAATTATTATCACCAGTCCGGCCACTTTTTATGGCTTGGATGCAGTCTGGACCGTCTCCGAATATGGCATTGCATGGACTGATTTTCGTGACAATGCGAACGGAGAAATATATTTCAACCGCATCACTGCAAACGGAACCAACCTGATTAATGATTTCAGAGTTACGCACAACAACGCGTCTATTTATGATGGGCCATATATAGCCTGGTCAGGATCGGCTTTCGGGATCATGTGGAACATGGACAGCGGAAGTAGTACAATGGATTTATATTTCACCATAATCGGTTCTTCTTTTTCACCGTGAAATGGAGAATCGCGGATTTTTCTTGACAAGTGAGGATATGATATTTTCAAGCATAATACGATAAGAGCGCGTATAAGAGGAATAACCATCAGTACCGGGAGATATGTGCATGAACCAGAAGATTGCCAAACAAATAGCGCTGAATGTTTTAGACTGCTCGATAATTGCAGTTTCAAGCAATTGCGGGGGAGGCGGCGGTGGCGGTGGCGGTGACGGTGTCAATCTGCCCTTGATCCCGGCCGCCAGCCACGCCGTCCAGCGTGACCGCCACCGGATTTTCAAGCTCTCGGATCAATCTGGTCCGGGAGCTTTTTTCTGTGAGAACCCGTAACATCATTAAGGGAGGTGGATTGATGATTAAGACAAAGAAAAGGTTGGAGTTTAAGATTGTTGCAGTTATTCTAATTAGCTCACTTTCCTTCTTTCCAATGCTAAATTGTGGTGGAGGAGGCGGTGGTGGCGGCGGAGGTGAAGGAACCCCCTCATCCCCAGGCATATCCAGTTCAGTGGTTTCCGACGGCCAAGGTGCATTCACTCTTACCTTTGGGAGCAAGTCCTATTCCTTCATTTTGCACAATATCTACGATCCTATGCCGCAGACCTTGGCTGGCATTCAGGTTGATGGATACCTGAAAGATGGTATCCTGACTATCCATGTCGAAGGAAATGATAATTACTTCCCTGCTGTTGAAAGCCTGGAAACAGTCTCTCTGGTGAACGGCCAATATTTGGGACTTCTGCCCAGGGGCATATCTTCTGATACTTATACGGTGCAGAGCGAAGAGGTAAGCCAGGCATCCGATTTTGGCAACTATCTTGAAACGATGAACGGCTCCGAGGCTCTTGATTTTGTCTATACCAATTACCCTCAAACCAATGCAGTATTAGTATTTAACGATCCAGCCTATGACGACTTCGCAACAACCTCCTTTAAAATATTCAAATCTAACGTCCCCGATACCATGATTTTGGTAAAGGATGGCGGCTTGGCATCTGTTTTGTTTAACTTGATCATGCCCAAACAAGCAAAGGCTGTGTTTTGGATGATACCTGTTGTCATTATACTAGGAACTGTGGTTATAGCTGCTGCCAAAGCTGCTATTCAGCAAACAATTAATCAAAATAAAAATAAAATCAAAGTTCCTATAACACTTAGTTCTCCGAGCGATGGAGCTATTATCTCCGACATTTCGGCGCGGAACTTTACTTATGAGTTCAACAATGACGCTTTTGATGGCCGTTACGGAGTTTTTGAATTTATGATTGGCACCGACAAAATCAATTTGTTTAATAACAAAGTGGGAACAATAGTCCTGGCTAAAATTGATCGGAACGCCCCCATGAAGCAAACACCTGTAATCCTCCGTTTCTCTCCAAAAGAATTCGCCAGTCTTAAGACCAATGTGACCTACTACTGGGGCATACGAGTGACTCCTTATGAAGGACCTTCTAATCAGGTCATATGGTCTTTCAAATACACCGGCCCAACTTTTCCAGCCGTTCCTCTTGATCCATTGACCCTTGACAAAGATAATGACGGCTACAGCCCTACTCAAGGCGATTGCAACGATAACAACCCCAACCAAAACCCAGGCAAGCCTGAAATCTGCGGAGATCTAATTGATAATGACTGCTCGGGCGGCGACCTTCGCTGTCCGCAGTCGCCAACTAATCGGCCCCCGCGGGTAATAGTTGAGGCATATATAAATCATATAATGACGGGAGAAGCCGTTGAAATCTCCTGCAACGCCCAAGATCCGGATTTCGATCCCATCACCTATTCATGGACTTCTTCGGATGGTTTGATCATTGACTCTTCAATCAATGATCAGCATCCCTGGCGGGTAACCTGGCTGGCAGAGAGCCTTGCCGACGGTAATTATCAAATTACCTGTATGGCTTCTGACGGAGAAGCCTCAACTTCCGGATCGGTCTCGGTTATGGTTGGCTCTCCTGTTGTCTGCCAGGACAACGATTCCGACGGCTATTATTCAACGGCGGGATGCGACACATTGGTTGATTGCGACGATAACAACATCAATGTCCGCCCGGGCGCATCTGAAGAATGTGATGGAATTGACAACCAGTGCCCGGGAGACGTTGGTTATGGAACCGTTGACGAAGAATGCCCAACACCGCTAGGCACCAATGTCAGGATCACTTTTGATGCAAGTGGGAGCTGGGATCCTTCCCTAATCTGGACCAGCTCACAATATGGAGTCAGTTGGACGGATTACCGCGACGGCAATGCTGAAATCTACTTCGCCCGGATTTCCTCGGCCGGGGCCAAGCTCGGAAGCGATGTCCGGATCACCTCGGACGCAAGTGATAGCTTGTATCCTTTCCTGGTCTGGACCGGCTCACAATATGGAGTCAGCTGGGAGGATTACCGCGACGGCAATGCTGAAATCTACTTCGCCCGGGTTTCCGAGGCCGGGACCAAGCTCGGAAGCGATATCCGGATCACCTCGGACGCAAGTGATAGCTGGTCTCCTTCATTGGTCTGGACCGGATCACAATATGGAGTCAGTTGGCAGGATTTTAGGAATGATGGAGACGGTCTTTGTGATTCTGGCTCAGGAACGATGGATTGTAATTACGAGATCTACTTTGCCCGGATTTCCTCAGCCGGGGCCAAGTTAGGAAGCGATGTCCGGATCACCTCGAACGCAGATATTAGCGAGTTTCCTTCCCTGGTCTGGACCTTGTCCGAATATGGAGTGAGTTGGGACGCTTCCCCCGACGGCTTCTTTGGTGATATCTACTTTGCCCGGATTTCCTCGGCCGGGGCCAAGATCGGAAGCGATGTCCGGATCACCTCGAGCGCGAATGGTAGCGGGGGTCCTTCATTGGTCTGGACCGGATCACAATATGGAGTCAGTTGGGAGGATCCTGGCGACAACAATTATGAAATCTACTTTGCCCGGATTTCCTCGGCCGGGGCCAAGCTTGGAAGCGATGTCCAGATTACTTCGGCAACAAATGCTAGCAGGTTTCCTTCTCTGGTCTGGACTACGTCCGAATATGGAGTGAGTTGGGATGATTACCGCGACCTAAACAATGAGATCTACTTTGCCCGGATTTCCTCATCCGGATCCAAGCTCGGAAGCGATATCCGGATCACCTCGGACGCAAGTTATAGCGAGATTCCTTCCCTGGTCTGGACCGGGTCCGAACATGGAGTGAGTTGGCTGGATTCCCGCGACGGCAATATTGAAATCTACTTTGCCCGCATTGGCTTGATAGTAGGTCCTTGATAAAACGGTTTGGTAAAGATCACACAACAAAGATATTCAATAGCACTCTGGTTCCGGGGACACAGAACTCAATTCACTTTCCGGCCCCCACCAGTGACCTTGGGATTATCTTTGGATAACAATTATCCACCTTTCAATGGGCCGGTCATTTTGGGACAATAGAGCGGCCAGGTTTTTACAATTATCCCTACCCCTATGCCACTGGATCAAAACGCCATCAATGAGTTGCACCTCGACGGCTTTTCCGACATCCGTAAGGCCAAGGAAATCCTGGGCGGCCGGCTGTGTATCATGGGCGACGTGCCGCCCCACCTCTTGGTGAGGGGGACCAGGGACCAGGTCGCCGAGTACTGCCGCTGGTCCGCGACGTGGGCAAGGGCGGCGGATTCATCCTCTCCCCCGGGATGCTCGGCGCCAACAACCTTTTCGTGGACTTGGTCGAGGGTGTGCTCCGGGAAGTCGAGCAGAAGCTCTCCGCCTCGCATCGCGGCCTGATCAAAGACATGCAGCGCAAGTTCTACAGCGCTCCATGGGCGCCCAAGGACTACACCAGGCACGACGACATGCTCTCGGACGTGATCAAGGCCATCGTCTATCAGAACGTCCTCAAGATCTAATACAAGCCCTCCGGCGCCGACCCACACGAATAGGTCCAGCCGCTCACGCTCCTTTACCACAAGGGCGGCCTCTACCTCATCGCCCGCACGCTCAACCACGACAATCCCGTCTATTTCAACATCGAACGCCTCCGCTGGGTCGAAGTGACCCACGACAAGTTCGACTACCCCCCGAAATACCACCCCGAACAAATGCTCGACGGCGCCTTCGGCATCTTCTCCTCCGGCGAGAAAAAAACCTTCAGCCTCAAATTCCCTCCCGAGCTCTGCGACTACATCTGCTCCCGCACCTGGCACCGCTCGCAGAAGTGCACCGTGAACAAAGACGGAAGCGTGACTCTGACCATGAAGGTTACGGACTCGGAAGAGGTCAGGAGTTGGATCAGAGGATTTGGGGGGAGAGTGAAAGAGCTGCGGAGTTGATCTCATCCATGTTTTTTCAGCTATCGCTACAACACTGGCGGCGAGGTTTGACAATCCTGCATCTATTCTGGTAGTAACCCAGAGAGGCGCAAATATGAAAACGGAAGAAGCTAAGGCGGTAGGACAACGGATACGAAAGCTCCGGGGCGACAAGACCCAAGTCGAGTTCGCGGAGGATCTGGGAATCAGACAATCGATGATCTGCCGTTATGAAGCCGGTACGCAGTTGCCAAGGGTTCCCGCGCTCTTCCGGATCGCTCAGTACGAAGGAGTCAGTATCGAGTGGCTCCTCACAGGAAAAGCCGATCCCGCTGCTCAGCCCATGGCCAGAGATCAGATCATTAATCTGGCGGCGAAGGCTCTCATCAAAACGGGTGATCCCGAAACCAAAGAGTTCACTGAGATGATGGCCTATTTATTCAAGAACCGCAGGACAATGCAACGGGTATTGAGCTACTACCGATTCATGAGTCGCTAAGATCTCATATTTCAGCTTAAGCTGATAAAGAACGAGGACATCCTGTTCCACACTATAGATGAAGTTGTCCAAAAGGATGCTCCATAGTTGGAACTGCAAAGGGAACGTCGCTCAGATGCGCTCCCTCTTCCACAAGGAAAGTTGCGCCCTCATATAGGTCTCCTAACACCTGAAATTGTATGATGAAATTGGACTTTACAGCCGAAGTTTATAAGCATGTCTCGTTCGTCCCCCTCTGGTCCACTGGTCTCGTAGCCCCGGGGCGCGGGTCCCGGTTGTTTGATCATCATGGCATTACTCGAGGGGAATCTCCGAGAGCTTGACGGGGCGCCTTTGGGCGAGGGACAGCTTGGCCGCCAGGCCGACGCGGAGGTTCTGCAGCCCATCCTCGCCGGTGACAAGGGTCGGCTTTCCTCCCGCGACCGCATCGAGGAAGGCGCGCATTTCAGCGACAAAGGCCTGCTGGTAGCGCTCGAGGAAGAAGTAGAGGGGCTTCTCGCCAATACACCCGGACTCGGTTGAGAGCTTGACGGTGCTGGGCGCGTCGTTCTCGGCGGCGGCCGCGCCCTTGGACCCGAACACCTCGACGCGCTGGTCGTAGCCGTAGGCCGCGCGGCGCGAGTTGTCAATCACGGCCAGGGCGCCGCTCTCGAACCGCAGCGTGACGACGGCCGTGTCCACGTCACCGGCCTTCCCGATCGCTTCGTCAATGAGAACGGCGCCCGCGGCATAAACCTCGTCAACCTCGCTCCCCGCCTGGAACCGGGCCATGTCGAAATCGTGGATGGTCATGTCGAGAAAGATACCGCCCGAAACCGCGATGTAAGCGGCGGGCGGCGGCGCGGGGTCGCGCGAGCTGATCTTGATAAGCTGCGGAGTACCGACCGCCCCGGACTCGACCAGCTCGCGGACCCGGCGGAAGTTATGGTCGAAGCGCCGGTTGAAGCCCACCTGCAATTTAACCCCGGCCTTCTGCACCGCGTCGAGGGCCGCGCGCACCTTTGCCACCGTCAGGTCCACGGGCTTTTCGCAGAAAATATGCTTGCCGGCCTTCGCCGCGGCGACCACGAGGTCCGCGTGGGTGTCGGTTGAAGAACAAATGAGCACGGCCTGAATATCTTTGTCGGCGAGCAGAGCGGCCGGATCCTTCACGATGGATGTAACGCCAAGGTTTTTCGCCCAGGCTTCGATTTCCGGCGTCAGATTCAGGTCGGCGATCCCTTTGAGCCGGCCCTGGGACATCGAGGAAACAATATTTTCCGCGTGGATCTTGCCGATCCGCCCCACTCCGATGATGCCGACGTTGACAGGCGCTTGCATTAGATACCTCCTCGCAGTTTCGGACTGATTTTTGCCCTTCGCTTCCGCCGCCCCAGGCCAGGATGAAATCGAGGCTTTGCCGGACCGGGTTCGCGAGTTTCTCGGGGGTCAGGTTTTGGATCGCGGGCGGGAAGCTGGTGTTCCGGTGGAGTCCGGCCCGCGGTTTCCATCCCATGGTTATTTATATTCCATGAACTCCTCAATGGAAAGTCCGGCCCGGATGATTTGCGTTCTCAGGAGGGCAGGCGCGACTTCTTTATGGTCGGGAATCACCAGGGGAGGCTTTTCGGGATGCTTGAGGATGATATGGCTTCCGGTTTGGCGGGCGATCTGATAGCCGAATTTGCAGAAGATTTTGACGGCTTTATGGCCGGAAATATTGGCGAGCCGCTTCATCCCGCCCCGGCGACTTTCAGGTGTTTGGTCTTGGGCGCTTCGCGGTTTTGTTCCTTCAGGACCTCCAGGTAGCCCTGGATGGCATCGCGGACGTTGGTCAAAACCTCCTTTTCGGTCCGCCCCTGGGACATACAGCCGGGCAAAGCCGGGACATCCGCTATATACCAATCGCCATCTTTGGTTATGAAGACATCATATTCCATGTGCGATTCCTTTCACGGATAAGGATAGCCGACCCCTTGAAAAAGTCAAACTTATTTTCCGAGCCACAAAACAGGTTATCCGCGGTTGCATCTTCGGCCGCCTTTCGCTTGGGCCGCCTCAGGAGAGGATGAAATCGAGGCTTTGCCGGACCGCGTCCGCGAGTTGGTCCCGGCCCAGGTTCTGGATCGCGGGCGAGAAGGGCTCGAAAGAAAAATCGCCCGCAAAGCCCAGCCGGGAAAGACGCAATATTTGCTCTTTGCTGTTCATACGATCGGCGGGTCCGACCAGGACCCGGTGTTCGTCACGTAAGTCGCCGGGGGGGAGGGCGATTTCGACGCCGGAGACGTGGACCAGGCCGGTATTCGCAACATCGTAAGCCCCTCCGAGAATCGTTTGGTCCTCCGGCCCGATGTAGTGGTGGAAGGTGTCGTGAACGATGCGGTAACAGGCGAAACCCGACTTCCGTATCGTCTCCTGGGCCAGGACCAGCGAGGCGAGCGATGAGATGGCGAACCCGAGCGGCTCGATCAGCCCCAGGATGCCGGCGCTGGTGAAAAGAGGGCCGAAAGCCGAAAGCGCCTCGGTCGTCTCGGCGGCGCGCCGCGCCGGCGGGCGCGCATCGTTTTGATCGTTGTTCGGGCAAAGGACCACGGCGCCGCAGCCGATTGACTTTGCCAATTCGAGAAGTGCCCCTAGCTCCGACATAGCCTTTGCCCGGACCGACGCGAGGTTGAACCTTTGCAGCGCATTGATGGAGATGACTTCAATGCCCTTATCCGCGGCCATGTGCGCGGCGGCGGCGGGCGGCAGGTTGTCCACCGCGTCGCGGCTTCCCATGTCATTTCTGAGCTCCACCTTGCGGATGCCCACCGAGGCCGCGAATTCAAAGAACTCCTTGAGTCCCAGCGAAGGCGCGATGATTCGGTTCAGGCCGAAACGCTGCCGGTCGAGCATAATGGTCCTCCTCTTAAGCCGGAAAATTTTTAACAAGGATATTCAGGATGTTCAGGATTCAAAAAGAACCGGGGATTATCCCGGGAATCCTGAATATCCTTGTTAATAATCTTTTCATCTGAGATTGCCGTGCCGGTTAATAAACCATTTCTATTTGCCGCCCTTGTTCTTCTGCTGGTCCAGAATAACCGCGCCGACTATGATTGCGCCCTTGATGATCTGCTGCCAGTACGCGGATACGTTGGTGAGATCGAGAGTGTTATTGAGGATGCCGATGATGAGCGCGCCTATGATCGTTCCCGGGATACTCCCGATCCCGCCCGCCGACAGGGAGGCGCCGCCGATGACCGCCGCGGTAATGGCGTCGAATTCGTACCCTGCGCCGAGTCCGGGCTGTCCTGATCCGATCCGGGATGACACCACGATTCCGCCCAGGGCCGCCAGGAAACCGGCATACGCATAAATCAGTAATTTGTACTTCGCGACGTTGATCCCCGAGACGTGCGCGGCTTGCTCGTTGCCGCCGATCGCGTAGATATATTTGCCGAACTTGGTCCGCGAATACAGAATATGCGTTACGATCGCCATGACGACCAGGATCAAAATCGGAATCGGCAGACCCGCGAGGTCGCCCTGGCCGATGAAATTATAATCGTCCCTGAGGTTTGATATTGGCCGCCCGGTCGTGAAAAGCATGGCCGCGCCTCGGGCCGCGGAGAACATTCCCAGGGTCGCGATAAAGGGCGGTATCTTGGCCTTGGCCACGAGGAAGCCATTGATGCCTCCCGCCAGCATCCCCACCAGGCAGCCCGCGATAATCGAGACATAAACAGGATTCCCGGCGATGGCCGGATAGAGGACACGGGCGCCAGTCGGCAACTGCGAGCAGGCGGCCGCGACGACACAGGCGAGGCCGACGACGGAGCCTGACGAGAGGTCAATGCCGGCGGTGACGATGACGCCGGTGACCCCCAGGGCGATCAGGCCGATGATGGAAATCTGCCGGACGATATTGATCAGATTCATCCTGGTAAGGAAAGCGGGTGACAATAATGAAGCGATGATGAGCATCCCCAGGAAAATAAAAAATATCCCGTATTTCCGTAAGAGATTATTGATGAATGCTCGAGGTGAATGCCGGCTGGTCTTGCTTTCTTTGGTCGTTTCCACCGTGTCCCTGTCCACTTCGGCCCCCTTTACTCTTTCGGTTCTTCACGATCAAGAGTGGATGGAATTCTAAATTCGTAGGGCGTAGAGCGCAGGGCGTAGAGCGTGAAGATATTCACTGCGCGCCTCTCCCACTCACGCCCTTCGCCCTTCGCTCTACGCTCTACTCCAGTCTTTTTCGTCTCCGCGTCTCATTTCAAGATCCACTCGCAAGCGCGAAGAACCACTCTTTCACGCCGTGGCCAGGCTCATGCCCGTAGCCAGGTGCAGGATCTTCTCCTGGGTCGCTTCCGCCCTGCTTAGCTCGCCGATCTTATCGCCTTCATGCATAACCATGATCCGATCACTCATTCCCAGAATCTCAGGCAGCTCGGAAGAGATCATTATTATCGTCTTGCCTTGACGCGTGAGCTCCGTCATAAGTCGGTGAACTTCGGCCTTGGCTCCCACATCAATACCGCGCGTTGGTTCGTCCAGGATTAAAATGCTCGGTTCGGTCAGCAGCCAGCGCGAAATCAGGACCTTTTGCTGATTGCCGCCCGAAAGGTACTTTATTATTTGCGTGAGGCTTGGTGTCTGTATTCGCAATTGATCGCGCATTTTCTCGCAATCGGAAGTGATTTTGCGGAAATCAACAAAAATACCCCGCACATATTTGTTCATATTCGCGATTACCATATTGTCCCTGACCATCGCGTTTATATAAAGTCCGGTGAGTTTCCTGTCTTCAGTCAGCAGGGCCAATCCCAGGCGGATAGCGTCCGCGGGCGACCGGATCTCGACTTTCTTCCCGTCCATGAATACTTCCCCGGAATCCCGTCTCGTTACTCCGAATACGGCCTCGAGCAGTTCGGTCCGCCCCGCCCCCATGAGACCTGCAACTCCGAATATTTCGCCCCGTTTGACCTCGAAGCTGACGTTCTTGAACCTGGGGCCCGTGAGGCCCCTCACCTCGAGAACGGTTTCGCCGATATTCGCCGGTTCTTTATGGAACATATCCGTGAGCTCGCGCCCGACCATTTTTTGGATGAGCAGGTTCCGCGTCAGCGTATTCGTCCGGTCAGTGCTGATATACTTTCCATCCCGGAACACCGTGATCTCATCGGTGATCTCGAAGACCTCATCCATCTTGTGCGTGATATAGATAATTGATCGGCCCTGTTCTTTCAGGGAACGGATCGTCTTGAAAAGCACGCTGACTTCCGCTTCCGAAATTGCGGAGGTGGGTTCATCCATCACGATCAAATCGGAATCGTATGATACCGCCTTGGCGATCTCGATGAGCTGAGTATTGGCGATGCTGAGCTCGGCCATCTTCGTATTTGGATCAAGCTTGATCGCGAGACGATCGAGCAACTCTTTGGTCCTCCGGTTCATTTTCCTCATATCCACCAGACCATACCAGGTCCTCGTTTCCCGCCCCAAAAAGATATTTTCGGCTATGGTCATATGAGGAATCGGGTTCAATTCCTGATGAATCATGGAAATGCCCTTGGCCAGCGCGTAATGAGTGTTGGGGACGCTTATTTTCTCGTCTTTGAAAATGATCGTACCGGAATCGGGGGTATACATCCCGATCAGGCATTTCATGAGGGTGGACTTCCCCGCGCCGTTCTCGCCCATGAGGGCGTGCACGGTCCCTTTCCGAACTTGAAGCTGGACGTTATCCAGGGCGCGGACGCCAGGGAACTGTTTGCTGATATTGGTCATGCTCAGCAGGTATTCATCCGCCATTCCGTTCCTCCGTAAGTCTCATGACGATTTTCCCCGGCAACTTCGGATCATCCGGATCCACGATACCTAAGATTTTACACGGATGAAACGGATGAGACGGATTTCACGGATCGAAATAGAGATGAGGAATCCGTGTCATCGTTCTTCAATCCGTAGCCCGGGATAAAAACCACCGCGTTTCCGTGTCATCAAGCGTTTTGCGCAAATGGCGGCGGACGGATGGAAACGGATTCCACGGATAAGCTCTCTCCGTATTACTCTTATCCGATCCTCTTGATCCGTTACATCCGAGTCATCCGTGTAACTCTTCTCGAGTCCGCGATAAGTATTCTCAAACCGGAAGAACCGCTACTTCTTCATGAAGCTCTGGTAGTTCGCCTTGGTGACGAGCTGGTAAGGAACCCAAATGATGCTGTTCTTGACCTTGGGATTGGGCTTGCCGAGGGCCATCAGGTATGCGGCGTTGATCCCTTCCTCGGCCTGGCCTTTCGGATCCTGGAACACGGTGCAATCGAGTTCGCCCCGGTCCATCGAGGCCAGGGCATCGTCGCTGCCGTCAACTCCGCAGACGCGGATCCGGCCGAGCTTTCCGGCCGCCTTAATCGCCAACAGGGCGCCGAGCGCCATTTCGTCGTTGGTGGAGGCGACGCCGGCGATCTCCATGCCGGAAGCGAGCCAGTTCTCCATGAGCGTCTTGCCCTCGTCGCGCTTCCAGTTGGCGGTCTGCTCCGCGAGGATTTTAATGTCGGGGTACTTCTCGGTGATGACTTGCTTGATTCCGGCGGTTCGGTTGCGCGAGGCTTCGTGGGCGAGCTCGCCCATCATGATGACGATATTTCCCTTGCCGCCCATGAGCCGGCCGAGCTCGGTCATCTCGAAAACGCCCGCGTCAATAGACCTCGATCCGACGTAAATCACGCCCGGGGGAAGGTTTTCGACCTGGCGGTTTAAGTAAACCAGAGGAACCTTCGCTGCGGTGACCATCCTGGTGATCGGCTCGACGGCGGACGCGTCGGGGGGCATGATCACGATTGCGTCCATCTTCTGAGCAAGAAAATTCTCGACCTGCCCGGTCTGGATCGCCGGGTCGTTCTTGGCGTCGACGATCGTAAGCTCGACGTCCTGGTGAGCGGTCCCCCATTTCACTATCTCCTCTCGTACATAGGTGAGCCACGCATCATCAAAGAGGGCCATGCTCACGCCGATCTTGACCTTCTTGGCCCGTTCGGTACAGGTCAATGCCCCGGAGAACGCGATCATAACCATGAGCGCGATCAGGAGAAATCTTTTCATCTTCGGCCTCCTGCTGAAAATTCGAGACCCGCGTATCGAACCGCAACGCGGCTCGTTTGACGCAAATATTCAGAGCTGAACGACACCCTGGAAGTCGAGCCGGACAAACTATCGGACTTCGAGGACTAAACGTCCACCCGCTGCTTCAACCCTTTGCCCGCCTTGAATCTAGTGTAGTGTTTCAGCAACGGCTTTACAATGAGCCATCTAATTTACTATAAATAGTTTGCCGCAGATGAACGCGGATGAACGCAGACAACTGAGGGGTGGGCATAATTAAAGCCCATCCACTATTGGTTTAACATTGGATAAGTTTAAATCATGCTTCCAGTTGTAATAGATCAGCAGTTGATGACACAACACGACCAGAAGCATGATCGCCTGATTGTTTTTCAACCCCTTCATCCAGGAGCGGCGATGATCGAAAATATTTTTCAAAATCTCGAACCGCGGCGCAATCGTGATTTTCCGCCGCGCGTAAACAGCCTGCCCCCGCTCCGATTGATACCAGGCAGCATGGCCGCGACGCCATTCCGGGGTATGGCGACGGGCCTCCATCGGTACCAGCATCCGCCGATGATAGCCGCCTCCCGCTTTGATCTCCACTTTTTGAATCAATTTATGGTCGTCATAGCCCTCATCCGCCAGCACGCGGCGGGTGTCCTCCGGGAGCTCATCAATCATCGGCTCAAACATGGTGTTCTCCGAAATATTATTCGGCTCCACCCAGGCCAGCAGCGGCAAGGGCAAAGCCCCCGCGCCGGCGCTACACACCACGTGCCGGGCGTAGCCCTGGACCCAGCCCTTATGCATCGAATAACCCCAGCCCGACTCGCGGTCCACGTTCCGGAGCCCCTCCGGCACCCCTCCGCGCTCCCGATCCTTCTGGTGCCATTTCGGACCCACGGCCTCAAGCATCGACTTGTCCGCGGCCACCACCGTCGCGGCGCTTACTCCTTCCGCCAACAGCTTCTCTCCCCAGCTCCGAATCTGGTTTCCGAGCACCGGGGGGAAAAAATTTCAAGCGCCGGCCAAAGGTCCGCCGATCCGGCAACGAGGGCAGCCCACAGGCTTGGCGAATCGCGGGGTTCTGACCCAAAAACCGATGGAGAGTTTTGAAATGCTTGATCCGCTTCAGAACCATCACGATAAAAACTTTAAGCATCACCAACTCATTGTAATCCAGAGGGCGCCCTCGGGGGCGAGGCGTCTCCTCTTCTTCCTCATAAAGCTCGTCCACCAGCGCCAACAACTTGAGCAAGGTATGATCCTCCGCAACCACGGCGCACCTCCTGGAAAGATTTTTATAAATATCATATCATATTCCCAGAGGTTGGGGGTAATTATTTATGCCCAGCCCTCAATTAACTATTAATAGGGGGGCATGAAATTGAAGAGGTTTGAGGTTTGAGGTTGTGGACAGGGCTTAAAAAAATCTTTTCGCTTTTTGATCCTGTTCATCCGGCCGGCGCCAGCCCACTTCGCCGAAGCAGCTTCAGCTGCGAAGGCTGAAAAGGCCTACGGCCGACGGTGCCTGAACATCCCTGTCATTTTTTATGGAGGTGTTGATGAGGGCTCTACGAAAAATTCGTGTTGACGACCAGATCGGTCATTTTGAGGGCCGATTTCGGTGCGACGTTCCGTGGCCGGATGGTCGGTCACAGGGGGCCAGGAATAAGGCCACGGGTGGCCCATTTCATGGACTTCGCGGCCTTGATGCTGGGCCTCAAGATTCAGGCCACGAGCGGCCAACCTCGGATTTTCCTTGGACACCAGGAAGGAATCGGGGGAAAATTTTCCGGAAAATGTGCTTTGTGGCCCAGAATCCGCGCCGATGGTCAATGCAAAAAAATCCTGTTGTCGAACGGCGGGTCGGGCGCCGGGCGCCGTGGGCAACTTGACATCCGATAAGCGGCTGAATATTTTAGAGGGGGAGGACACGATCCTTTTCCGCGATCATTCGGTTCGAGGTGAGAGATGAGTGACAGGACGATTGTGCGCGACGAGTTCAGCGAGGACGGGCCTCTGCCCCCGGGGCTTTTGCTCAAGCTTTCGTTCATTGCCGGCCCCTACCAGGGCAAGTCGCTGAACGTGACCAAGCGGAAGATGACCATCGGCCGGTCCAGCGGCGAGATCGTGCTCAACGACACCGCGGTGTCCAAGGAGCACGCCCTGATTTTTTTCGAGGGCGGCCGCTTCCTGGTCCGCGACCTCAAAAGCACCAACGGGACCTACTTGAACGGCGGCCAGGTGTGGGAGTCGTACATCACGACGAACGACGAGATCACGGTGGGCAACTCGGTGATCAAGGTCGAGGTCAAGCAGACCGCGGCGAGCGCGAGTTGGGCCGACCTGGGCATGGACCAGGAGGGGGCGGCGCCGGCGGAAGACGCGGACATCACCAATGTTCAGCCCGAGCGCGAGGGCAAGGACCCGCTGATGCAGGCCCTGTTCCCGGACGTGAAGGCCGCGGTCCAGGTGGTGGAAGGGGTGGACGCGGGCAAGAGCCACATCTTCAAGGCCCGCGGGATCATCGTCGGCCGGGGCAAGGTGGACCTCGAGCTCAACGACATGGACGTATCCAGAAAGCACGCCTCCATCGAGTTCATGACCAAGGAGCGCGTGATCATCAAGGACCTCCGCTCCAAGAACGGCACCTTCGTCAACGACCGCTGGACCTCGGTGGCCAACCTGGCCAACGCCGACGTCATCAAGATCGGCAAGACCACCATCCACTTCTACGTCAAATACACCTAAAAGGTGAAGAGAGTATTTAGTATTAAGATCGAGCAATAGTCTTTTTGCCCCGGCCATCTCATCCCCGGCCGCGGCATCGCCCGCTAAATAATATATACTAGATCAGCGCTGTCCAAAACAAACGAACCAGAAAACCGCCAAGGCGCCAAGAACGCCAAGAATCATGATTTTATTTCAATCTCAGTCCAGCTTCCGGCCAAATGATTCTTTCTTGGCGCTCCCGTCGGCCGGTTCGCCAAGCAGGTTGGGGCCAAAGCCCTGGAGTTGTTTTTTGTCCCGCCGCAAAGAAACACCAGAATTTACTTGGCGATTCTTGGCGTTCTTGGCGCCTGGGCGGTTTTCTTAGCTCCTATTTTGGACAAGAGTGATACTAGATACTAAATACTGTTAGAAGGTCTTCTTGCTGTCCAGGAGCAGCGTCACCGGCCCCCGGTTCACCAGCGCCACGTCCATCATCGCCTGGAACCGGCCCGTCCGCACCGAAACGCCCCGTTCCTCCACCCCGCGCGCGAACTTCAAGTACAACTCCCGCGCCTGCTCCGGACCCGCCGCGCCGGAGAACGACGGCCGCCGCCCCTTCCGGCAATCGCCCAGCAGCGTGAACTGCGACACCACCAAAAGCTCGCCGCCGGACTCCTGAAGCGACCGGTTGAGCTTGCCCTCGTCGTCCTCGAACACCCGGAGGTTCACGATCTTCTCCGCCATCCACTCCGCGTCCGCCTCGCTGTCATCACCCGCGACCCCCAGGAGCACCAGGAACCCGCGGCCGATCGCAGCCACCGTCTCGCCCTCGACCGCGACGCTCGCCTCCGAAACCCTTTGCACCACCGCCCGCATCCTCGACCTCCTGAATCCATATTCTAAGCGCACCACCGCCGCGCCGGCAAGACCGGGGACGGGCCCATCCATTTTTCGGTTGCTTTTTTCATCCCGAAACGGTATAATCATGTTTACCGTCCGGGGCCCTGGCCCCGGGCGGAAAACAGCGATCTAATGTTCCGGTGGAGGTGAGTCATGAAGCGGAAGATGCGGACTTTGGGATTGGTGATCGCTCTCCTGTTCATCAGCAGCGTGAGCCTGGCCGTGATGTACACCTGGACCGACCCGGACGGCAGCTATCACGCCACCGACCGTACCGACAAGCTCCCCCGGAAATACCGCGACCTTGTCCGCTACGACCTCGACCACTACACCACGCCCGCCGGGATCGGTTTTGACAAAGACGAGAAGGGCAACTTCATTTTTTACGACCACGCCTCGCCCGGCGCGGCCGCGGCCAAGCGCACTCCGCCGCCCGACGTCCCCGGACCGCCCGGCTCCGCGGTGACGCCCCAGCAGTTCCAGGAAATCCAGTTGCGTTATCATGCCTCGGGCCTGGACCCTCGGCCCCAGATTAACGAGGGCAAGGTCAAAAGGATCATCTCCGGCGATACCTTCGAGCTGGACGACGGACAGAAAGTGACCTACGTCGGGATCGAGTTCCCCGATGAGCTCAAGGGCGACACCAAGGTCCACAAGGACTCCGTCGAGTATCAGAAGAAGATCATGCAGGGCCGCACCGTGAACCTGATCTACGGGCTCCAGAAAACCGACGAGAAGGGCCGGCTCATGGCCTACGTCTTCGTGGGCAAGGACATGTTCGTGAACGCCGACCTGGTCATGAACGGCTACGCCCGCGTCAAGACCGGCGGTTCGCCCAACACCGAATACACCAAGCTCTTCCTCCGCCTCCAGGACTTCGCCAAGCGCAGCATGCTCGGCATGTGGGACGCCGGATCGGCCGCGCCGACCCAGAAGTAAAGGGATTCTGCGGGCGATGGATCCGCGGCTCTTTTCAACGCCAAGGCGCCAAGGCGCAGAGGTTTATTTATTCTAACAATATTATCGGACCTCTGCGCCTTGGCGCCTTGGCGTTGAAAAAAGAGCTTGTACCTTCACCTTACTCAGCAAAGTATTTCCCGACCATCTCCCTGATCTCGGCGGCGGTGCTTAATGTGTGCAGCTCGCGGCGCAGGTCGGCCGCGCGCGGCAGGCCCTTCGAGTACCACGCCAGGTGCTTGCGCATCTCGACCACGGCCCGCTTCTCCGGCATCAGGTCCAGCATCCACGAAAACAGCCGGCCCACGGCCTCCGCCCTCTCCGTCATGGAGGGGCGGCCGCTCCCGCGCCCACTGAGCGCCCGGAAGATCCAGGGCCCTCCCCTCATGCCCCGCGCCACCATCACTCCCGCGCACCCGGTCTCATCCATCATCCGGGCCGCGTCCTCCGGCCGCAGGATGCCGCCGTTGCCGATCACCGGTATCTTCACCGCCTGCACCACCGCGCGGATGCCCTCCAGGTCCACCTCCCCCGCGAAGCCCTGGGCCCGGGTCCGGCCGTGCACCGTGACCGCGTCCGCGCCCTCGCCCTCGCAAATCCGGGCCAGCTCCGCCGCGTTTTTCGAGGCGTGGTCCCAGCCGAGCCGCATCTTCACCGTGAGCGGCACCTTGACCGCGCCCCTGGTTTTTCTCACCATCTCGCCGGCGCGGGCAAGGTCCTGCATCAGCGCCGCGCCGCCGCCCCGCTTCACCACCTTCTTCACGGGACAGCCCATGTTGACGTCAATGATGTCGGCCTCCAAGGATGACAGGATGCGCGCGGCCTGCGCCATCTCCTCCGGGTCATGCCCGAAGAGCTGGATGCCCAGCGGCCGGTCGGCAGGCGCCGTCTTCAACGCGTTCAGCGTGTCGCCCCGCGCCTTGCCCCGCGCGATCGCCGCCGCGCTCACCATCTCCGTGAACGCCAGCGGCGCGCCCATCCGCCGGCACAGCATCCGCACCGGCCACGACGTGATCCCGGCCATCGGCGCCAGCACCACCGGCGGTTCGAACACCAGGTTCCCGATCTTCAACACGCCCGGGAGCGGAACCGCCGGGGCGCGGCCGGCCTGGGCAACCGTTTGTAGATCATTATTCATGACGCGAATTATAGATGTGTTTTTTCACGCAAAGGCGCAAAGGGCGCAGAGTCAAATTCAATTAATTTCTTCTCCGCGCCCTTTGCGCCTTTGCGTGAAAGAAATCTTTGCCTGTCCCCTCAAAGGTTTAGGGTAAAGAGTTCCCCGACTTTTTCCAGTCGTCCAGGAACGCCGCGATGCCCTTGTCCGTGAGCGGGTGCGAGGCGAGCTGCTTGATGACCTTGAACGGGATGGTCGCGATGTGCGCGCCCATCAGCGCCGCGTCCAGCACGTGAAGCGGGTTGCGGATCGAGGCCACGATGATCTCGGTCTTGAAGCCGTAGTTGTTATAAATCGTGACGAGCTGCTCGATCAGCTCCATGCCGTTGTGCCCGGCGTCGTCCAGCCTACCCACGAACGGGCTCGCGAAGCTCGCGCCCGCCTTGGCCGCCAAGAGGCCCTGCAGCGCAGAGAACACCAGGGTCACGTTGCAGCGGATCTTGTCCTGCTCCAGCACCTTAGCCGCCTTCATGCCCTCCACCGTCATCGGGATCTTGCACACGATGTTCTTGTGGATCTTGGAAAGCTGCCGGGCCTCCTTGATCATCCCCTCGTGGTCCAGCGCGATCACCTCCGCGCTGATCGGGCCGTCAACGATCCCCACGATCTCCCCGATCACGTCCTGGAACGGACGGCCCGTCTTCGCGCACAGCGACGGGTTCGTGGTCACCCCGTCAACCATGCCCATGGCCTTGGCCTCCCTGATCTCGGCCACGTCCGCGCTGTCAATGAAAATCTTCATCCCGTCCTCCCTGATTCATCATAAACCCGGCAGCAAGATGCCCCGCGCATTGCCTGTTATATCGCATGAAACCAGCGCCGTTGCAACCGGCGGAGCGATCCCGTCAGACATCCGAGAGGAGGCAGGATTTTTTAAGCCCAAAGACGCAAAGAACGCAAAGCAAAATCCAATAAAAGAATTCTTATCTTTGCGTTCTTTGCGTCTTTGCGCTCAACAAAAGGCCGAATGGCCCGGTCCGGCGGAAAAACGGGTCCCCGTTGAACCGGACAGGCTATTACGATAAGATAAAATGGGATTATGTGTCCACGGGACGCGGACAGGGCCGTTAGGAGGATCGAGCGAATGGAAAAGTCCAAGGGATTTCTGCGCCGGCTGTTTGGCCTAAGCCCGTTCAAGATCAGCTTCCTGATCATGGGCCTGTTCCTTTTTCTGTATCTGGGCAAGGAGTTCAGCGATAAGTTCCAGGCATTGCAGCTGATCGAGCTCAAGGCTTACGACATCCGTTTCCGCGCGCTGGACTCGCTTTCCAAAGTAAATTACATCGGCCGCTTTTCCAAGCCGAGCCCATCGGACCAGGTGGTGATCGTCGAGGTTGACGACCGGGCGCTGGGCTACCTGGGATGGCCGTTTCCGCGTTCGGAGTGGGCGAAATTTTTCCGGGAAATGCGCAAATACCAGCCGGCGGCGATCGGTTTCGATATTGTTTTCGATACCACGGGCAAGTATGTCGGACTGCAATTCCTGGAGGATGTTTCGGCCAAGTACCGCGAGCTCAACCTTGACAGCCTGCCCGAGGAGGCTCGTGGCTCCGAGGGCAAGGCGGTTCGCGAGTATTTCGATCGCTCCGGTGAGTTCATAAGCTACGTTCATGCCAAGGAAGAGGATGCGGACTTTGACCGGAAAATGGCCGCGGAGCTGAAACAGAGTCCTGACGTGGTCCTGGGATGGTTCGGGTACAAGCAGGGCGAGGAAGTCGAGGAGCTCAAGAAGCAAGACCTGTCCACGGAGCTGGACAAGGTGAAGTCAACGTCGCTTTCCGTGATCCGGAGCGGTGGCATTGACTGGCCGACAATCGTGCAAAGAATGAGACCGGTGCGCTTCTACGGCTTCACCAACAACATCCAGGTACTCTGTGAAAATGCCGAGCACTTCGGGTTCTTCACGTCCGACGTGGACATATTGGACGGCACCATCAGGTGGGCCCCGCTGATCTCGTTGGTTACCCTCGACCCTGAGCATCCCAGCGAGGACAACTCATACCTGCTGCCTTCTCTGTCCCTGGCATCGCTGTCCGTTTTTTATGACCAAAAACCGCTGGTGAACATCAGCCCTCTGGGGGTGCAACAGGTCATGATCGGGGACGAGACCATACCCACTGACCAGTACGGCCGCATCCTCATCAACTGGATGGGACCGTCCCGTACCTTCACTTATGTTTCCATTTACGACATCCTGACCGAGTTCAAGGAAACGGCCCTGGCCAAGGACAAGATAGACCCCTATAAAACCTTAAAGGGCAAAATCGTACTGGTCGGGAGCACGGCCATCGGCGCGCATGACATGAGGACAACGCCATTCGGCACCATGGCCGGAATCGAGATGCACGCGAACGTTGTCAGCAACATCCTGAATCACAATGTCCTGATTCGGCCACCCTGGTTCACCATGTTCGACATGGCGTTCATAATCGGGGTCGGCATCCTCTTCGGCCTGATCCTGCCCCGGGTTTCCGCGGTCTGGGGAGGCGCCGTGAGCCTGGGCCTGTTTTTGGGCTACATTGTCATGGACGTTTACTTCTTCGAGGTCAAGCACTACTCCTTCACCATCGTCTTCCCGCTGGCCGAGATCCTGTTCATTTACCTCGGCGTGACCATTTACCGCTACGCCACGGAGGAGAGGGAGAAGCGTTTCATCAAGGGGGCGTTCTCGCATTACCTGTCGCCCGCGGTGATCGAACAGCTGGTGAAGGACCCGTCGAAGCTGAACCTGGGCGGGGTGCGCAAGGAGATGACGGCGTTTTTCTCGGACATCCAGAGTTTCTCGTCCTTCAGTGAGAAGATGGAGCCGGAGCAGCTCGTGCATTTCCTGAACATTTATTTGACCGAGATGTGCGACATCGTCCTCTCCTACGACGGTACGATTGACAAGTTCGAGGGCGACGCCATCATCGCGTTTTTCGGGGCGCCGCTGGACGTACCGGACCACGCGGCCAAGGCCTGCCTGTGCGCGGCGGAGATCCAGAAGAAGATGGTGGAGTACCGAAAGGAATGGCTGGCGGCGGGCTGGCCCGAGGTGCACATGCGCATCGGCTTGAACACCGGGGCCATGGTCGTGGGCAACATGGGCTCGAAGGACCGCATGGACTACACCATCATGGGCGACGCCGTGAACCTGGCGTCCCGGCTGGAGAGCGGGGCCAAGCAGTACAAGGTCTATCTGATGATCAGCGAGGACACGCGGGACGAGGCCGGGGACGTGATCGAGGTCCGGGAGCTGGACGCGATCCGGGTCAAGGGCAAGGAGCAGCCGGTCAAGGTCTTCGAGGTGCTGGGCAAGAAGGGCGAGGTTGACCCGAAAAAGCGGGAGGCGGCCAAGCTCTTCGAGAAGGGCCTGGAGATGTACCGGCAGCGCTACTGGAGCCAGGCGGTGGAGCAGTTCAAGCAGGCGCTCGAGCTCGCGCCCAACGACGGGCCGTCGCTCACGTTCATGGACCGGTGCGAGGAGTACAGCGAGAACCCGCCGGGGTCAGGATGGGACGGCGTGTACACCATGACCAGCAAGTGATGGAGGGAGTAGAGCGTAGAGCGGAGGGCGAATATCGTAGGGCGGAGGGAGAAGGGCGAATGTCGGGAAGACAACGGCAAGATGATAATTATCACTTGCCAGGAATTGGGGTGTTTTCACGCTCTACGCCCTTCGCTCTACGCTATTCGCTCAGATGATCCTTTAATTTCGAGATAGGGGGAAACATGGCAAAAGCAGACCCGGGCAAGCTCAAGGACCAGGCCGCGAAATTCCTGAAAAAAGGCAAGATGGACAAGGCGCTCGAGACCTACCTGGAGCTGGAGAAGGTGGCCAAGGACGACCTCCGCATCCCCCAGAAAGTAGCCGAGATCATGCTCAAGATGGGGCAGAAGGCAGAGGCCGTCTCGAAGTACAAGGAGTCGGCCGAGCGCTACCGGGACAAGGGCTTCCTGGTCCAGGCCATTGCCATTTACAAGGTCATCCTGGAGCTTGCGCCCGATGATCCCTCGGCCAAGGAGGCGCTGTCCACGCTCTCCGAGGAGCGGACCGGCCCGACGATGGGCCTGAAGAAGCACGTGGAGGAAGAAGTCAAGCACATGCCTCCTTTGCCCAAGCGGGCCCACCCCGAGCCTCCCAAGCCGGAAGCCATCATCCCCGAGCCGGCCCCGGAGGAAAAGCCCGCCGAAGAGCCTCCGGAAGAGGAGCCGGCGCCCGCGGAGGCTGAAGGCGCCGAGGCTCAAGGCGATGAAGCGGAGCTGGGCGTGCCGCTGGAAGAGGCCGGCGCCGAGTTTCTCTCGGCGGAGGACGACGGCCAGAACCTGGAGCTGAGCGCCGACGACGAAGAGGCGGCGCCGGCGGCGCCGGAGGCTTCAACGGCGGATGAAGCGGGTGCGGGCGAGGACATCCCGCTGGAGGCCGGCGACGTTGAGGTCGAGGTCGAGGACACGGGCGTGGTCCCGGTTGACGAAGAGGAGGAGCTGCCGGCGGCGGGCCCGGAAAAGACCCCGCTGTTCTCCGACCTCGAGCCCGGCGAGTTCGAGCGCGTGTTCGAGCTCCTGTCGAGCCGCGTGATCGGAAAAGACGCGGTAGTGGTGAAGGAGGGCGACCGGGGCGACTCGATCTTCATCATCGCGCGGGGCAAGTTCGCGGTCACCCGGACCTGCGCCGACGGCGAGAAGGAGGCCGCGGTCCTGGGCCCCGGCGACTTCTTCGGCGAGATCGGCTATTTCCACGGCAAGCGCACCGCCACTGTCACGGCCATGATGAAGTCGCTGATCCTGGAGATGACCAAGTCCGACCTCGACCGGGTGGTGGACGAGTTCCCCCGCGTCAAGGAGGTGCTGGCCCGGTTCTACCGCGAGCGCGTCATGGAAAACCTCATGGCCGACTCGCCCCTGTTCGGGGGCCTGGTCCCGCCCGAGCGCGACCGCTTCCGCGAAAAGTTCCGCTACCGGGAAATCAAACAGGGCGAGGTGATCGTCAAGGAAGGCGACCCGGGCGATTCCATGTTCCTGATCAAGTCCGGCGGGTTCACCGTCCAGACCGTTTACGAGCTCACCCATAAAACCATCGAGCTGGCCAAGCTCAAGGGCGGCGACTTCTTCGGCGAGGTGAGCCTGGTCAAGAACAAGCCGCGCACCGCGACCATCTTGGCCGACACCGCGGCCGAGGTCATGGAGTTGCGCCGGGAGGACTTCGAGGCCATTGCCAAGTCTCATCCCGAGATCGCCTCCGCCCTCGAGCACACCATCGAGCAGAGGGTCGAGGACACCATCAAGAAAATGGTGGGGGCAATGGAGAAATGATCCGGAGCTGGAGCGATGGAAAGGATTATTTAACCGCGGAGGCGCGGAGGACACGGAGAATATGAAAATAATTCCTCCGCTTTCTCCGCGTCTCTGTCCTGAAAAAGAGTGGACAGGATTAACAGGATTTACAGGATGGAAGAAGAAACCGAGCATTGGTGTTAATCCGGTAAATCCTGTTAATCCTGTCCGAATAATCTTCTTTTCATGAACTTAGGGTGCCGCCTCGCGGCATGAATGACTGCGGTTAAAAAAATTTACCAGGAGGCAGAGCCTTGGCCATCAAAAAAACAGCGGGCAAAAAAAAGCCGCCGCGCGCGGGCAAAGGCCGGGTCGCGGCGAAGAAGGGCCCGGACCTGAAAGTCAGCGGGCTCCGCGCCCGATACCACCGCCTCGAGCTTCATGCCGGGCTCTTGCGCGAGATCGCGGCCATGGCCGGGGAGCAGGTCGAGCTGGGCCCATTTCTCGACCGGATCATCGTCCGCGTGGCCAAGGCCACGGCCGCCGAGTCCGCCACCCTGTTCCTGCTCGACGAGACCGGGCGGACCCTCGAGTTCGCCGTGGTCAAGGGACCGCTCGCCGCCGAGCTCAAGGGCAAGCGCATGAGCGCCGGTGAAGGCATCGCCGGCAAGGTGGTGAAATCGGGCAAGGCGCACATCTCCAACCAGGTGAGCGCGGACAAGTTCTGGAGCCCGCGCGTGGCCCGCGAGACCGGGTACCAGACCGTGAACATCCTGGCCGCGCCATTGAAAAGCAAGGGCCGCGCCCTCGGCGTCATCGAGCTCATTAATAAAAAGGACGGACGGCCCTTTACCCGCGACGACGCCTCCCTGCTCGACGCGCTGGCCGCCGAGACCGCCATCGTCATCGAGAACGCGCTCCTGATGAACGACCTCCGGCTGCGCGCCGGACAATTCGTCAAGCTCTCGCGCCTCTCCGCCATCCTCAACTCCACCCTCAACCCCAAGCTCGTGCGCAAGCGCGCCATGGAGGCCGCGGTCGAGCTCCTCGAATGCGAGACCGGGTCGCTTTACCTCATTGACCCGGAAAAGAACGAGCTGTACTTCGAGGTGGCGCTGGGCGAGAAGGGCGACGCGGTCAAGGAGATCCGGCTCAAGATGGGCGAGGGCATCGCCGGCTGGGTGGCTAAGGAGGGGCAGAGCGACCTGGTCCGCGACACCAGCACCGACCCGCGCTGGGCCAGCCGCGTGGACCGGAAGTCCAAGTTCCAGACCCGCAACATGGTCACCGTGCCCATGCGCGCCAGGGGCCGAGCCATCGGAGTGCTCCAGGCCATCAACAAGCTCCACGATAAAAGCTTCGATACCGAAGACCTGCGTCTCCTGGAAAGCCTCGCCGACCAGGTCGCCATCGCCCTCGAAAACGCCCGGCTCTACGAGGAGCAGAAGGTCATGTTCAAGGAGACCGCCGAGGCCCTGGCCACCGCCATCGAAAAACGCGACCCCTACACCGGCGGCCACACCAAGCGCGTCCGCGACTACTGCATGGCCACCGCCAAGTACATGGACCTCACCCCGGAGGACCGCGAATGGCTCGAATTGGCCGCCATCCTTCACGACGCCGGCAAGATCGGCGTGGACGACCAGGTCCTCAGAAAGCCCGGACGCCTCACCGACGACGAGTTCAACCAGATGAAACAGCACCCCGTCTTCGGCTTCGATATCCTCCAGCATGTAAAACCGCTCAGCCCCGCCATCCCCGGCATGAAACACCACCACGAGCGCTTCGACGGCAAGGGCTACCCCGAGGGCCTCGTAAACGGCGCCATCCCCCTGATCGCCCGCATCATCGCCGTCTCCGACACCTGGGACGCCATGACCTCCGACCGGCCCTATCGAAAGGGCCTGTCCCACGACATCGCCAACGCCGAGCTCAAGAAATGCACCGGCACCCAGTTCGACGGCGTGGTGGTCGAGGCCTTCCTCAAAGCCTACCAGAACGGCGAGATCAAGTCGCAGGCGCAGGAGGGGGCCTCAAAGCAACCCCAGGCAACTTGAAGGAGGACGCGGCCCGTCTTTATTAACTTTGAAAGTCCACGCCCCTGTGATAGAATTGTAATGTTTTAACGTCTATTAGCTTTTACTGGACTTGAGCTTACAAAGGAGGCATGACATGGCTGTCGAGGATGTTCTTTTCCAGAGACTGGGCAAGGTTTTCCCGCCGGGCACGGTTCTGTTCCGGGACGGAGAGAAGGGCAAGGAGATGTACGTGATCCAGAGCGGGAAGGTGAAGATTTCCAAGGAGATCCGGGGGGAGGAGCAGACGCTGGCGATGCTGGGGGCCGGCGAGTTCTTCGGCGAGATGGCCATCCTCAACAACAAGCCGCGCTCGGCTTCCGCCTCGGTGGTGGAAGAGAGCAAGATGCTGGTGATTGATCCCAAGACCTTCGAGGCCATGATCAAGGGCAACACCGAGATCGCGGTCAGGATGATCAAGAAGCTGGCGCAGCGGCTGCAGGAGGCCGACCACCAGATCGAGTCGCTGATGCTCAAGGACTCGAATTCGCGGGTGGTGCACACGCTCACCCGGCTCGCCGACACCATGGGCAAGCCCACGCCCGCGGGCACCAAGGTCGGGGTCACGGTGGCGGAGCTGGCCGGAAAATGCGGCCTGGAAACGCCCCAGGTGGACGAGATCATCCAGAAGATCGTCAAGGCCAAGCTGCTCATCGTCGAGCCCGACGGCATCACCATCTCCAACGCCGAAAAGCTCCGGAAGTTCCTCGAATACCTGACCATGAAAGAACAGTTCGGCGATATGTGAGCCGGAGGGGTATATGAAGGTCCGGGTCCTCGGGTGTTACGGCGGAGAATTGCCCGGCTACCGCACCACTTGTTTCCTCGTCAATAATAACGTGATGATTGACGCGGGTGCGGCCACCGCCGCGCTCCCGCTCAAGGACCAGGTGAAGATTGACGCCATCCTGCTCACCCATTCCCACCTCGACCACGTCCGCGACCTGGGCTTCCTCGCCGACAACGTCTTCGGGAAACGGGAGGGCCCGGTCCGGGTCTGGGCCCTGCCCGAGACCATCCGGAGCGTGAAGGCGCACATCCTCAACAACACGATATGGCCGGACTTCACTCAGCTCCCGGACGCGGAGCATCCCGTGATGTCGTTTCACGAGCTGCGCGAGGGCATTCCCGTGGAGGTCGAGGGACTGGCGGTGACCGCAATCAAGGTGAACCACCTCGTGCCCGCCGCCGGCTATATCGTGAAGAACCAGACCGCGGGCTTCGCCTTCTCCGGCGACACCGGCCCGACCGAGGCCTTGTGGAAGGCGGCGGCGGCGGTGGACGCTCTCCGCGCCGTGTTCCTCGAGTTGAGCCTGCCCGACCGGCTCGCCGAGCTGGCCGAGCTCACCCGGCACCTGACCCCGGCCTCCGCTCTGAAGGAGCTCATTAAGCTCAATCGGCCCGACCTGCCGGTGTATTTCTTCCACATGAAGCCGCAGTACCTGAAGGAGATCGTAAACGAGGTTGACTCCGACCCCCGTTTCCACGTCACCGAGCAGGGAGACCATATCGAGATATGATCCGGGACGCTTTTTATGAACGCAAAGACGCAAAGAGCGCAAAGAAGAACTATTTTTGTTCGGAGAGAATCAAGATAAAATTGATGATAGGGTGAACACGTTTTCCACTTCAGGTGTTGAGTCTGCAATGAAATGCTGCTAAAATGTCAAATCAAATTGCATTCCCTTTGCGGCCTCTGCGTCTCTGCGTTTAAAAAAATCATTTTCATAGTCCTCGCTGCCTCATGGTTCGTCTCCGCCCTAGCCATTGCCCAGCTCACCGCGCCGGCTTTCACCATGCCCGGCGCCGATGAGCCCATCACCATCACCGCCGACACCGTGACCTGGCTCCGCAACGACAATACGCTCGATCTCTTGGGCAGCGTCGTGGTCGAGCACCCCGATTACCTGATCACGGCCGACGCCGCCCACGCCGACCTCACCAGGAAAACCATCACCGCGCGCGGCCACGTGACCGTGACCTATCTGAAGGGAGGCGTTCCGCGCCAGGTGCTGGCCGCGGAGGAGGTCCAGGTCCAGACCGACCAGGCCACCGGATGGGTGGTGAAGGGAAGGCTCACCGTGCCCTGGCACGGCGCGGTCTTCCAGTTCAGCGGCGGCCGCATCCAGCGCATTGACGGCCACACCTACCTGATCGAGCAGGGCGATTTCACCTGGTGCGCGTGCGAGGGCGGCGAGCCGCCGGACTGGTCGGTGAGCGCGGACCGGATCGAGGCCGACGTAAGCGGCGACGCCGTGGTCCGCGGCGGCCGGGTCAGGATCCGCAACCATCCCCTGTTCGCCGTGCCCTACTTCCGTTACCCGATCGGAACGGAGCGGCGCACGGGCTTTCTGATGCCCGTGATCGAGACCACGAGCTCGGACGGCTTCCAGATCGAGGAGCCGTTTTACTGGGTGATCTCTCCGAGCGCGGACCTGACCCTCGGGCCGCGCTGGATCTGGGAACGCGGCATCAACCTGGGCGCCGAGGTCCGCTACGACTACGGCGACCTGGCCCGCGGCACAACCCGCGGCTTTGTTATTGACGACGGCAAGGAGCACGCCTGGCGCGGCGGCATCAGGATCATCCACCGCACCGACGCCGGCGACATCTTCTCCGCGGCCTCCGACCTCGCCCTCGTCTCCGCCAACGAGGACCTCTTCGACTTCCCCTACCGCGACCTGGGCGACGAGAACCAGCGCGCCCTCGAGTCCCGGCTCTACCTGTCCTATCACTGGCCCTACATGAACCTCACCGCCGAGCTCGCCGCCTTTGACGACCTCATGGGCGGAGACCTGCGCTCGAGCCCCTTCGGCAACGACCGCGACCAGGAGATGGTCCAGCGCCTGCCCGCCGTCACCTACACCCTGCTCACCCGTCCCCTGTTCGGCCCGCTCCTCTTCGACGTCTCCGGCTATGCCGTCAATTACTATCGCCAGGACGTGGAGGCCGGCCGCGGCCAGCTCATCACGCTCATGCCGCGCGTGGCCCTGCCCTGGCGCATCGCCGGCGCGGTGGACTTCTGGATGGACGCCGGCTTTCGCGAGTGGTTCGTGGCGCCGGACCAGGCATTCAACAGCACCAGCACCTACACCGGCAGGCCCGAGGCCGACCTGTACCTCTCCGCGCAGTGGGAAAGGATTTTCGAGAACGGCGGCAGGCGCTACCGCCACGTTATCCGGCCCGAGCTGGTCGGCTTCTACGCCGGCGCACCCGATGAGCCCGCCGACGCGTTCTTTCAGACCATCCTTCCCGGCCGGGCCACCCAGCTCCTCGGCGTCCGCCTCGACTCCCGCCTCTATTCCCGGCCCGCTTCCGCGCGCCCGTCGCCCATCGCCGAGACCGCGCGCATCGAGCTCACCCAGCTCTACGACTTCGAGGACGAGTCGTGGCGCGACCTCCGAATCGAGGCCGGTCTCGGCGCGCCCACGCCCTGGCGCGTGAACCTGGACGCCTATCACTCATGGGAGGAATGGGAGTGGAGCAGGATCGAGGCCGGCGCGGGCTACATCTTTGACAAGAACACCCAGGTCCGGGTCGGCTATCGCAAGGACACGGGCAACGTGCGCTCGCCCTACTTCGACTTCCAGAGCGTCCCGGACGAGTCCGTGTCCGGCGGGATCAAGGTGAAGCCCGGGGAGCGCCACGAGCTGGAGTACCGCGCCTTTTACTCCATCCAGCACGACCGCATGGTGCGCCAGAGCCTGGACTGGGACTACGTCGGCAGGCAAAAGTGCTGGGGAGTGCACGTCAACGTGACCGACCGCATCCGGCCGTCCCGGCCCGAAGGCCATGACGAAATCTCCGGCTCCGTCAACCTCAGGCTCGAAGCGCCTTAACGTCCCATGAACGCAACCAATGCAGAGACCGGGAAAAACGCTGACGGCGCGTCGCGGCCGCTCACGTGGCGGGGCTTTGCCGGGCGGGTCAGGGAAGGCATTCGGCCGGAACCGGTCCTTGACCTGATCGGCCCCGCTCCCATCGCCGGGCTGGCCCGGGAGCCGCGCGCCGAGCTCATCAAGGCCAAGTCCGACAAGGGCAGCCGGGTCTATCGCGCCGCGCTCGACCTGGGCGCCGGAGAGGAGGAGCTGTTCATCAAGAGCTTCGATAGCGCCGAGACCCGCCGCGTCATGACACAACGCATGCTGAGTGGAGAGGGCCTCAAGCGCCCCTGGCATTATCCCGTCAAGATCGTGAAGCTGCTGTACGCTCCGAGCCCGGCCCGGCGCTCCTGGCGCGCGGCGGAGGCCTGCGCGCGCGCGGGCGTGCCCGTGGCCGACCATCTGCTGTATCTTGAGCGCGGGTGGGGTTACTGGCGGGAGGAGGTCCTGGTGACGCGGGGGGTAAACCCGCGCTCCGCGCCGGACGCCCGCCAGTTCATGGATTATTTCTTCCGGCCGCCGCTCGATAAAGCCCGGCTCGCGCTGAAGCGGACGCTCATCGCCGAGCTCGGGGTGCTGCTCCGGAAGGTCCGGGACAGCGGGATCATGTTCCCGGACTTCAAGCTGCACAACCTGGTATTGGAGGAGCGGCCCGGCCGGGCCCCGCGCTTGGTGGTGATTGATCTGTCCGAGGCCCTGCTGCGGCCCTCGTATCCGGAGATGCTGTTCCTCAAGCGCTTCTCGCCATCACTTCCAGAGCCCCCTGTCTTCACCGCGTCCGACCGGGTGCGTCTGCTCAAGTCCTATCTCGCGGCCGGCAACGACCCCCGCTCCTGGCCCGAGCTCTGCCGGAGCATCGCCGGGACTTGATTTGTCCACGCGCGATGATGATGTTAAGGTGGCAACGGGAAAATTTCCGCCTATGTCCGTTAAGTAACCGGGAACAGGCATGGCCCATAAAAAATTTCGCGGAGTCGTTACATGATAATCCTCAAGATCGCTTGGCGCGACATCATGCGGCAGCGCACCCGGTCCTGGCTGACCATCGCCGCCATCACCTTCTGCACCGTCTCCCTGCTGATGGTCATGTCGTTCGCCAAGGGCCAGCACCAGAGCTGGATCCAGGTCGCGGTCAGCTCCTTTACCGGGCATTTCCAGATCCAGGACCAGGGCTACCTCGACGATCCCACCCTTTACAAAAGTTTTACTCCCCCGCAAGGGATCCTGAGTTCCCTGGAGGCGGACCCGCGCGTGCTCGGGGTCGCGCCGCGGCTCATCACCCAGGGCCTGCTCAGCTCGGACGGGGGCAGCGCGGGGGTGATGATAGTGGGCTCTGAGCCGGCGCTGGAGTCCCGGGCCACCACCCTGGTCAAGAAAGTTCGGCAAGGGAGCTTCCTCGATGCCGGCCGGCCCAAGGGCGTGGTGCTGGGCGTGACCCTGGCCAAGAACATCAAGGTCGGCATCGGCGATGAATTGGACATCCTGGTCCAGTCATTTTACGGCAGCCTCCAGCTTCGCACCTACGACGTGATCGGGACCCTGGCCACGGGCACGCCTGATTTCGACCAGGCCCTGCTCATGATGGGCCTTTCCGAGCTCCAGTCCTTCCTGGAGATGGATGGGAAGGTGGGCGAGATCGCCGTGGTCCTGACCTCGCCCCGGGTGAGGGACGTGGTGATGGCGGACGTGCAAAAGCAGCTCGACGCCGGCGGCGACACCAAGCTGGTGCTGGCGCCCTGGGAAAAAGTGACCCCGGAGCTGTACGAGCTGGTGATGGTGGACAATGCTTCCGGCGTGCTCTACGTGTCCATCCTCGTGATCGTGGTCGCCTTCGTGGTCCTGCTCACCATCACCATGAGCGTGCTCGAGCGCATGAGGGAGTTCGGCGTGCTCCTGGCCATCGGCGCCCGGCCGCTGCGCGTCTTTGCCATGGTCATGGCCGAGTCCGTGATGATGGGCGTCATCGGCACTACGCTCGGCCTGGCGCTGGGCACCATCCCCTGCTGGTACTGGTACAAATACCCGATCGTGATCGAGTCCATGGCCGAGACCTTCGCGGCCTACGGCATGAAGCCGGAGATCCAGACCCTGCTCACCCCGGAGATGTACCTGGGCTGCATGGTCATCATGGCGGTGATCGTGCTCGGCGTCTCGGTCCTGCCCGCGCTCCGCGCCGCCCGCATCAAGCCGGTGGAGGCGTTGCGTTATGTGTAATCCAGGCAGGGCCTGTGGCCGCGACCAATCAGCAATGAAGAGGATAACCACAGATGAACACTGATAAACACGGATTTTCAGTTTTCCAACATCATCCTTTTATCGGTGTTGATCCGTGTTCATCCGTGGTTAGATTTCCGCAGCCGCAAGGTGAACGACATGGGACACAGTAAAATTTTTCTGGCTATCGGCTGGCGCAACCTGTGGCGCAACAAGCGGCGGAGCCTGATCATCCTGGGCGCGCTGGTGATCGGGATCTGGGGACTGGTCATGATGTACGGCGCCAACCGCGGCTGGATGGTCGGCATGATCGAGATGGCGATCATGAGCTACAACTCGCACCTCCAGGTCCATGTCAAGGGCTATCAGGACAACCCCGACATCAGCCTCATCATCTCCAACCCCGGCGACCAGGAACGCCGCCTCCGCGGCCTCGACCATGTCGTGGCCATCGCCCCCCGGGCCAAGGTCCGGGGAATGATCAGCGGCGCCCGCGAGAGTACGGGCGTCATCCTGGTCGGCATTGACCCGGATAGCGAGGCCAGGGTGACGAGCATCGCCGCCGGCATCAAGCAAGGACGCTACCTTGAGGAAAAGGACACCCGGGCGGTCCTGATCGGGATGCCCATGGCCGAGAAGTTGGGGGTCGGGCCCGGCAAGAAGCTGGTGGCGTACACGCGCGACGTGAATCAGGATCTCCAGGCGATCAGTCTCAAGGTGGCCGGGGTGTACAGCACCGGCAACGACGCGGTGGACAAGTTCATGGTGTTCGTTCCCCTTTCCTATTTCCAATCCGAGCTGGGGCTGGGGGACGGCATTCATGAGATCGCCATCCGCATTGACCATGACAAGAACCTGGCCGCGGTCAAGGACGCCGTGGCCGGCGCGCTCGCCGATAGTCCCGGACTCGAAATTATCTCCTGGCGCGAATCCTATCACTTCCTGGTTGACATGTTCGATCTGACCGTCATCGCCAACTACATCCTGCTCGCCATCGTGGGCGTGGCCATCTCCCTGGGCATCGCCAACACCATGATCATGTCGGTGTTCGAGCGCTTCCGCGAGATCGGGATCATGCGCGCGGTCGGGACCCGGCCGGTGCAGATCTTTTCCATCGTCATGGTCGAGTCCCTGTCCCTGGCCGTCACCGGACTGGCCCTGGGAACGGCCGTCTCTCTGCTCTCCCTCCGCATCTGGAACCATTACGGGCTTGACCTTTCCATCGCCGAGCGCAGCCTCGCCACCTTCGGCATGCCCACCGTCATCTATCCCATCGTGGCGCTCGAGGACTGGACCATAACCTGGGTGGCGGTGGCGGTCATGGCCCTGCTTTCGGGGCTGTATCCGGCGGTCAAGGCCGCGCGCAAGAATCCGGTGGAGGCGATGCGGAGTTAGAAAATAGGATCAGTGCTGTCCAAAATAAACGGACCGGAGAACCGCCAAGACGCCAAGAGCGCCAAGGATTATTATTCAACACGATTTCAAGAAGGCTTGAGTGCGAATGTTTCCGGCTTGGCGCTCCCGTCGGCCGGTTCGCCAAGCCGGTTGGGGCCAACGCTCCGGAGCTGTTCTTTTTTGGGCCGCAAAGAAACATCATGATTTACTTGGCGATCCTTGGCGCTCTTGGCGTCTTGGCGGTTTTCTTACGGCCTATTTTGGACAAGAGTGAAATAGGATGGGGAACAAGGAGTGATGACATGAGCGAAAAGCCGGCCGGCGGCGACATCATCTGCCAACGGGTGACCAAGGTCTATACGATCAAGGACGTGGAGACCCATGCGCTGCGCGGGGTGGACCTGACCGTGAAACAGGGAGAGTTCACCGCCATCGCCGGGCCCTCCGGCTCCGGCAAGACCACGCTCCTCAACCTGATCGGCGGACTCGACCAGCCCACCAGCGGGACCATCCACCTGGACGGCCTCGAAATCAGCGCCCTGCCCCAGGGACGCCTCTCCGAGATCAGGCTCCGCAAAATGGGCTTCGTCTTCCAGGCCTACAACCTGATCCCGGTGCTCTCCGGCCTGGAAAACGTCGAGTACATTCTCCTGCTCCAGGGCCTCTCCGCCAAAGAGCGGCGCGCCAGGGCCGAGGCCATTTTAACGGAGGTCGGGCTGGGCGACATCATGAACAAACGGCCCATGGAGATGAGCGGCGGACAGCAGCAGCGCGTGGCCGTGGCCCGCGCCATCGTGCACGAGCCCGAGCTGGTGCTCGCCGACGAGCCCACCGCCAACCTCGACTCCAAGACCGCCGAGGGACTGCTTCATCTCATGCTCGTCTTGAACCAAAAAAAGAGCTGCACCTTCCTCTTTTCCACCCACGACGCCCGCGTCATGGAGCACGCGCGCCGGCTCGTGTCCATCCGCGATGGAAAGGTGGACGCGGATGAAATTAAAAAATAACGGGCCCCGCCCGGGCCGGACCCGGACGACCCGCGCGGCCATGCCGGCCGCGGCCGCCCTCGCGGCCCTGATCCTGCTCGCGCCCGGCATCGGACGCCCAGTGACCCTGTATGAGAAGCAGGACTTCAAGCTCAAGCTCGCCGGCCATCTCCAGGACCTGACCTCGTCCTCCGAAGACCCTTTCTTCGGCGGACACGTCGCCAACAACACCCAGCGCCTGCGCCTCACCTTCCGCGCGCTGACCGGGTCCGTGCTCTCGGCGGAGGCGAGCATTGACACCACCTATACCTTCGGCTCCGCGCTCGACTCGCCCCTGTTCCTTCTCACCAAGGACATGCCGCCTCAGACCTATTTTAACTGGCAGCGCGCGTACCTTGACGAGGGCGGCCGCTACGGACTGATCTCCGTCTATCGCGCGGTGCTGACGGTGGAGGCCGAGAAGTACCGCGTGGTGGCGGGACGGCAGCGGCTGGCCTACGGCACCGCCCTGTTCTGGAGCCCGATTGACATCTGGAACCCGACGGGCCCGCTTGCGCTCGAGCCGGGCGAGAAGGTCGGGGTGGACGGCATCTCCGGCACCTGGTGGATCAGCGATAAGACCTCGGCCACCGCGCTCGCCGCCATCGCCGACACCTGGGACCAGGCCCGCGCCGCCGCGAGCTGGTCCTTTCAGCACCAGAGCTACACCTTTGACTTCCTGGCCGGCAAGCGCGGCCGGGACATGATCTACGGCCTGGACTTCGTGGGCTACGTGGGCACCGCCGGCCTGCACGGCGAGTTCACCTATACCGTGGCCGACCAGCGCGACGATTATCCGCGCGCGGTCATCGGCATGGACTATGCCTGGAAAAATTCGCTCTACGCGGCGGCCGAGTATTACCATAACGGCGGGCCGCTCCAGCTTGACCTCAATAACCCGCTCCTCGCCATCACCGCCCTGCAGGGCGCCACCGGCGTTGACACCGTGAACCGCAATTTCCTGGGCCTGCTCGCGACCTATGACCTGGACCCGCTGGTAAGGGGATCGCTCGCGGTAATTTACGACCTGGACCGGGGCAGCGAGGTGTTCGCGCCGTCGCTCTCCTGGTCGGCCTCCGGCTCGGTCGCGGTGAGCGGCGGCGGGCAGATTTTCCGCGGCGCCTCGGACGGCGAGTACGGCTCTTATCCTGACCTGGGCTGGTTCAGGCTGCGCTGGGATTTCTAATCCGGGCATCACTCTTGTCCAAAATAGACATCAAGAAAAACGCCAAGACGCCAAGAGCGCCAAGGTTCGCCAAGTAAAACCGGATGTTTCTTGGATGCAAGTCTCGTAAAAAGGCGCATCGCCTTGACTCCAACCTGCTTGGCGAACCCGCTAACGGGAACGCCAAGAAAGATTAAACTGCCGGGAGGCCGGCTTGAGAATTTAATAAAAACATTGCCCTTGGCGTCTTGGCGTTTTTCTTGTGCCTTTATTTTGGACAGCACTGTCCGGGCATGACACTATAAGTCGGTTGGGGCGGAGCTTGACCTGTCTTACCGGCATTTGCTAAAGTTGATTCCCGTGGAGAGTTGTAGTCATTGCGGCCGCGAGGTGAAGCCGACGGTCCACCGGCGGAGCGGGGACAAGCTATTCGAGGTTGACTACTACCGGCTGGTCACGGGCGAGCTTGCCAGGGTGGCCATTCGGAATCCGCGCGACGAGTCGGAGCTGATGGAGTTCTATAAGTTGACCCGGCCGCGCTTCGTGGTCACCTGCGTTGATTGTTTTGACAAGGAGTCCGTCAAGAAGGAGCTGGACAAGCTGTTTTCCGGAGTGCCTGAAGACAAGGCCAATGGGCGGGAAGAGGGATGACTATCCCTCCCTCACGCCGAAACAACTGTAACCAACAAGGAGGGAACAATGAGCACGGGATCGTTTGAAATGCCGAAGGCGCCGATGGACATTACGCCGGCGCGCTTTTTCGGGGAATGGCTTCCGGCCCAGGTGGAGCCGTTCAAGCCGCTGATCCAGGCCATGGCCGGAGACATCGCGTTTACCATGGCGATCAAGGTGACGGGAGATGGCGGCGGCGAGTGGACGGTCAAGCTCGCCGGCGGCAAGCTGGAAGTGGTCCCGGGACTGGACCCCGCGGCCCTGGTCACCCTGGCCTTGTCCGAGAAGAACTTTGTTCAGGCCGTGACCGGCCAGCTCGACGATCTCCGGATGCAGCCGCAGGGCCTGCCCAAGGGCGGGCTCACTCCGGAGATCATTAAGCAGCAGGCGCAGAAGAACATCGAGGCCCTGACCCAGATCCACGGCCTGATGGAGTTCCACGCGGAGGACCCGCAAAGACCGTTCATGGTCGGCATCAAGTTCGCCGGTCCGATGAAGGACCAGGCCGACTGCGTGATCAAGATGGACCAGGAGGACATCCGGTCCATGGTCAAGGGCGAGACCAATCCCCAGGCCGCCTTCATGTCCGGAAAAATCCGCATCGAGGGAGACATGGGGCTGCTGATGCAGCTCGCGCCGCTCATGATGTGATCCGATCCTGATCCCGGCCGCGGGAGTTCATTCGGACCCCGCGGCCGGCCGGAGCGCGTTCCTTCACGCCCCGCCCGGCCGCGGGGCGTCCGGGGCCGGGTTCCGTTTCCGGCCTGAGGACTCGCGCCTCTGCACTACTAACATGCAAGATGCATAAATTTCTTTGCACTTTTCGCGAAATCATGCGCACCCGGCTGAAAGAATAAATGAACAAGGATATACAGGATATTCAGGACAAGAAAATCTTATCCTTGACATCCTGAATATCCTTGTTAATAAACTCTTTGGTTGCGGCCTTAGGCCGCGCTAGGTTGACCCTCCCGGCGACGCGCTCCTATAATGACTGATTATCATGTCCAGGAAATCAGGCGCCACCAGCAGAAAAAAAGCCCAGACCTCGGAAGCGAAAGCCGCGGGGACCCAGGGCCCCGGCCCCGCGACCGGAAGCGGGCTGGACCTCTTCCGCCGTCTTCCCTCGTGGTGGCCGGTCCCGCTGTTCATGCTGATCGGCCTGTACTTCCGCCTGTCCACCACCTTGTGGGAGCCGCTCATTTACCCGGACTCGATGCAGTACATGCACCAGGCCCGCGAGATCAGGAGCGGGGTGTTCTTCGAGAAGGACTACGACCTGGATCAGGGCTTCATCAAGTCGCGTCGCGTGCCGCCGCTGTATTCTTTCCTGCTCGCCCCCTTCGCCAAGACCCAGGCCGACATGGAAAAGGTCGGAATCATCACCTCGCTGCTGCTCAGCAGCCTCACCTTCATCCCGCTCTACTGGACCGTGCTCATGATTTTTTCGCGGAGGGCCGCGCTGATCGCGTGCGCCATTTTTTCCTTCCAGGCCTTCGTGCTCTTCTTCGCAAGCCCCATCCTCACCGAGGCGGCCTTCACCTTCATCTTCGCGTGCGTGATCGCGGCGTCAACGCGGGCCTTGATCCGGCCGGGGCTCGCGGCGTTTGCCCTGTGCGGCGTTCTGTCCGCGCTCCTGTACCTGACCCGGGACGTTGGGCTCACGGCGCCGCCGCTGATCGCGGGCGCCGCGCTCATCAAGTTCAGGGCCATTGACCGGCTGGCCTGGAAAAAAACCGCCGTTTTGGTGGCGGTATTGCTGGGCTCGTTCCTGCTCGTTTCCTCTCCGTACTTCATCCACATCCGCCTGCGCACGGGCCACTTCGGCCTTAGCGCCCAGATGTCGAACACCAGCATCACGCGGCAGATCCAGCTCGAGGGCGGCGACCGCTATGAGCGCGACCGGATGAGGGGAGTGGAACCCGCGCTGGTCGGCCCGGGCGAGGCGCGGGGCATCGGCGGGATTATCAAAATCTCTCCGCTGCTCATCAGAAAGGTCTTCAGAAACATGGGGGAGTACGGCCTGAGCGGGGGTCAGAGGTTCACGCCCTTTTTGCTGGCGTTCATGCTGGCCGGGTGCTGGGGCTTGGTCCATGAATACCGCTCGGGCCGCGATCGGAGGAAGTTGTTCCTGGCCGTCTGGGTCACGGCCTGGATCCTTGCTTTCTGGGTCCTCTATTCCCTGGTCACGCCCTACATGGTGGACGAGCGTTACATGTATCCGCTCACGTTTCCGGCGGCCATGCTCGCCGCTTCCGGCATGGCCTGGGCCGCTGACGCCTTTCCCCGCGCTCTCCGCAAACCGGACGGCGAGCCCTTGGCCACCGGCCTTTTCACCGCGCTCGCCCTCGTCCTGCTCTGCGTTTTTTACGTCCGCGAGCTTCCCGCGCTGTTATATCCCGACTCTTTCGAAGCGTTTGGCGGCATTTATCCGGCCCGGGCCGATTGGGCGGCCATGTTTCCGCTCGCCGGCGCGGCCGTCCTCACCACGCTCGCGCTCGCGCCGTCAATCCGGCTCATGCTGGGCTCCGACATTTCCAAGGGCGCGATGAAACAACTCGTCAGCGTCCTCATCGTTTTCCTGGCCGTCGTCGGCGCGGCCGCCATGATCCTTTCCAGGCCGGGCGCCGGCTTCATGCGCTCTTTGCCGGGCCTCCTGCTGTTCGGGACCGGGCTGGGCCTGATGGCGGACTTGGCCATGGCGCGATGGGAACGCTGGAATGCATACTGGCCCGCTTTCCTGTCCGCCCTGATCGTTGCGGCCGCCTTTTTTGCCCAGGTCCCGGATTATCTTGACATCCGCGCCAGGAGGTCGCCCGCCACCCTCTCCAACAAATACTCCTCCGGACACAAGGAAGCCGCCATGGACATCAAGGCCCGCGGCCTCATTCCCCCGGGGAAGATCATCTGCGAGCGCAAGCCGTTCATGACCTATTACCTGGACGGGAAGCTGTACCTCGGCCCGGACCATGAGCCGATCCCCAAGTCCATCCCCGAGGTGGAGGACCTGGTCGCATCCGGCGCCATTGACTACCTGGTGGCCGACAGCTTCACCTTCAAGGCCCTCCGGCCATACCTCACCGGCCTGGCCTTCTCCATCCGCCCGCTTCAGGGCGCCAGCGTCATTTACAGCCGCTATTTCCCCCAATACGATAGAATTATAACGGTCTATGACTGCCATAAGCCCGAGACGGAGCTCGCGGGCCGCGGCTCGGCCCAGGAGCACCTGGACGCGGCCAGGGCCTACATCCAGCAGGGCAACATGGTATTCGCCTACCGCGAGCTTGACCAGGCCCTGGAAATGGAGCCGCTGAATAAAGAAGTATTGTTCCTTAAAATCCAGATCCTGTTCATTTTCTACCAATGCGCTTCAAGGCCCAATACCCCGACCCTCGCCCTCGCTCCCGACGTCCTGCCCGCCCTCGAAAAAGCGGCCAAGGCATATCTCCAGCTTGCGCCCGACGACCCCAACGCCCAGTCAATCCACGACATGGCCACGCAATATTATCAATCGGAAATGAAGCTCATCCGGGATTTTAAAAAGCAAATACAACAGAAAAATTCGGAAGAAGCGGAAAAATAATCGGGCCCGATGAAAAGGAGAAGGATATGAAAAAAACCGCTCAGGCGATGATTGTCGGCGCGGCCATGGCCGCGGCCGTCTTGACCCTTCCCGCCCGCGCCGACCAGACCCCTCTCCCCCTGGTTCCGCTGCCAGTGGAGACGCACCGGGCGGACGGACGTTTTATCATGACCGACAGCGCCGTCATCGTCCTCCCTCCCGGCGCCGGAGCGGACTGGCGGGCGAGCGCGGAAATTTTCGCGGCCAAGGTCAAACAGAGGTTCGGGGTGGGCCTCGCACTCCAGGCCGGCGGCCCGGACGCGGGTTGCGGCCCGGACATCGCGTTGATCGGGTCACCCGCCGCGTGCGGGCTCAAGGACGGATTGCCCGAGGCCGGCGTGCCCGCCGCCGAGGGCTACCAGCTCGCGGCCGGACCGGACGGCGTCGTGGTCCAGGCCCGGACCGCGCATGGCTTCCATAACGCCCTCATGACCCTGCTCCAGCTCATTGACGGCAAGGCCTCGCCGCCCGCGATACCCGCCGTCAAGGTCCTCGACTACCCGCGCTTTGCCTGGCGCGGCATGCTCATTGACTCCGCCCGGTCCTTCCAGCCCCCCGACGTCATCAAGAAATACGTTGACCTGCTCTCCGAGCTCAAGCTCGACGTGCTGCACTGGCACCTGGTGGACGACCAGGGCTGGCGCATCGAGAGCAAGGTCTTCCCCAGACTGCACGAGGTCGGCGGCGTGCTCGCGCCCCTCTCCGATAAAAAGAAGCGGGCCCTGGACCGGGACGGCTGGGGCCGCGACGGCCGCGGCTATTACACCCAGGACGAGATCAGGGAGATCGTGGCCTATGCCGCGGAGCGCCACGTCATGGTCGTGCCCGAGATAGACGTCCCCGGCCATTCCTCGGCCATGCTCGCGGCCTATCCCGAGCTCTCCTGCTCCGGCGACCCCGTCCCCATTCGCGGCATGCCGGGAATCTTTAGAACGGCGCTTTGCCCCGGCAAGGAGGACGTCTACCAGTTCCTCGACACCCTCTTCACCGAGCTCGCCACCCTCTTCCCCGCGCCCTACCTCCACATCGGCAGCGACGAGGTCATGGCCTCCGACTGGCTCTCCGCTCCCGCCAACCAGGAGCTGATCGCGAAGTACGGCTACACCGACAACGCCGGCCTGCAAAGCTACTTCGTGGGCCGCGTGAACGGGATCCTGCGCGGCAAGGGCAAGACCATGATCGCCTGGGACGAGATCACGGCCTACGCGCCGGAGGGAGCGGTGATCCAGGCCTGGCGCAAACAGGACTACGCGCGGGTAGCGGCCGAAGCAGGGCGCGACGCCGTCATCTCGCCCGTCACCCACTGCTACATTGACTACCCGAACCTCACCTTCACCCTGAAAAATCTTTACGGCTTCGAGCCCCTTCCCGCCGGGCTCAAGCCGGACCTGGCCCCCCGCATCCTCGGCGGAGAGGTCAACCTCTGGGGAGAGCGCGTCACCCTTGACAACATGGACCAGAAGACCTTCCCCCGCCTCATCGCCCACGCCGAGGTCATGTGGTCGCCGCCGGGCGAGCGCGACTGGAACGACTTCATCGCCCGCCTCAAACCCGTGAAGAAGGACATGAAAAAGCGCGGGGTGGGCTTCGGCAAAACCTGGCGGGACCTTTTCATGTTACTTTAGAGGCTGCGGCCAGCCGCGTAGCACCAGGCGTTCCGCTTTGATTTGCAGACCTTCACCTGTCGGGAAAGGGAGGACCAGGATGAAATTGTTGAAAAACGGAAAGCTTATTGCTTCCGCCCTTGCGCTCATCCTCGGGCTTGCGCTGGGGGCAGGAATTCTCGCGGCGGAGGACGGCGAGGTCATCGAGAATGACATGACCGTGGGCAAGGTGATCGGCGCCATGGTGAAGCGTTTGCCCAGCGTGTGGAAGATATCGCGGGAGGCGAAAAAAGTGGCGCGGGACCTGCCGGATTATCAGGGCGAGGTGCCGGCGCCCGGCTCGGAGCTGATCTACTCCTGGATCGAGGAATTATGCCAGACCCCGCACCGCCGGCCCGGCACTGCGGAGGACCACGAGGCCGAGCAGTTCATCGCCGCCAGGTTCCGCGAGTTCGGCCTGGAAAACGTCGCGCTCGACCCCGTGCCCCTCACCGTCTGGACCGCCGAGAGGTGGTCGCTCGCAGTTGACGGCGCCGAGGTCCCGAGCTTCTTCGTGGTCAACACCGGCTTCACCGGGCCCTCCGGCGTGGCCGGCCCTCTCGCCTACGTCGGCGTGGGCCAGCCAAAGGACTTCGCCCAGACCGACGTCAAGGGCAAGATCGTGGTCGCCGACGTGCCCTTCCCCTATCTGCCGTCGGGCGCCTTGCTCAAGACCTTCCACTCCGCCTTCGCCGTGTCCGACCCCGGCCACGTCATGAAGTTCTCCACCGGCCAATACCTCAACTTCGTGCGCCAGAACTTCATCGGCGGCACCGACAACAAGAACGCGCCGCCCGGCGACGTGTACTGGAACGCCTACAAGCGAGGCGCCGTCGCCGTCTGCCTCATCCTCCGCGACCAGCCCTCCAAATACAACACCCATTACGGGCCCTACGACGGAGTCATGAAGCCCATGCCCGCGCTGTGGATCGGCAAATATGACGGAGACAAGCTCCGGGAGCAGGCCCAGGCCGGGGCGCAAGCGTCGCTGGTCCTGGAAGGCAACACCGCCCCCGGCGTCATGCACAACGTCTGGGGCATACTCCCCGGACTCTCCGACGACGTCATCCTGGTGACCTCCCACCACGACGCCCCCTTCCAGGGAGCGACGGAGGACGGCGCCGGCGCGGCCCAGGTGCTGGCCCAGGCCTGGGCCTGGTCGCGGGTGCCCAAAGAGCGCCGGCCCCGCACCATGGTCTTTGTCGTGGACGGAGGACATTTCTACGGCTCCCTGGGCGGGCGCGCCTTTGCCCGCGAGCACCAGGACATCATGGCCAGCGTTAAAATCCTCATCACCCTGGAACACCTCGGCGCCAAGGAGGTCCGCGAAAAAGACGGAGAGTACGAGCCCACCGGCAAGACCGCCCTTACCGTCATGTTCACCTCGCCCGACCCCCAGGTCGTCGGCGCCGTCATCAAGGCCTTCGCCAAAAAGCCGCCTCAGTTCACCGCCTCCATCCCCTCCGACTTCTTCGGCAAGGCCCCCACCTCCGACGCCGCCGGCTACGTCCTCGAATCAGGCGTCCCCGTCATCTCCTGGATCGGCTGCCCCTACTATCTGCTGGACTCGGAAGACACGCTCGACAAGATCGAAAAGAGCGAGCTAAAGCCAATAGCGGAGACGGTGACGGAGCTGGTCAAGGCTTATATGGCGAGGTGAGACGCAGCGGGAGCGCCGGCGCGCCGGCAGGTTATAAACCGCGGACGTGGTGCATCGGTAAAGGACTTATGATAATATAATGGACATGGCGCGACCAAAGAAAAAGGACCTGGAACTGGTTTTCCTGGTCGAAGAAGACCCCGAAGGAGGCTTCACCGCGCGGGCCCTGGGAGAATCAATTTTCACCTCGGCCGACGATCTCGCCGGCCTGCGGGAAAATATCCGCGACGCGGTCCTCTGCCATTTCAACAACGCCGCGGACCGGCCCACCATCGTGCGCCTCCACCAGGTCCGCGATGAGGTGATGGCGCTTTGAAGTTGCTCGCGACGTCGCGGGGACCGAACTGGCAAAAGCCCTGACCAGGCTGGGGTACGAGATCACTAACCGGACCGGGAGCCATATCCGCCTCACCACCCCATCTCACGGCGAACACCACGTCACCATCCCCGCGCATAATCCGCTCCGCATCGGTACGCTTAATGCCGTCCTCCGCGACGTGGCCGAACATCACGGCCTCACCCGCGATGAATTGCTCCGGGAAATATTCCCCTGATCCTACTCCCATGGAGCTCTTGTATCTTCTCGGAGCCGCGGCCGCCTGGTCGAGATGATCAGCGCCGCCGCGGCCAGGTTGACCGCGATGAAGAAATAGTACGCTCCGTTATATGAGTGGGTCAGGTCAAAGCTCCGGCCCATGGCCCAGGGACCGAGGCCCTGCAACACGATGAGCAGCGCCAGGTACTTGGCCACCCGTGCGAACGACTCCCGCCCGAAAAAGTGCGCCACCATGATCGGGAACGTCGAGTTTACCCCGCCCATTGAAAACCCGTAGATCACGATGAACAAAATCAGCGCCGGCAGCGAGCCTTGCAGCAGAATCAGCGCCAGCGACACGCCGCCCACCGCCATCAGCGTCCCCGCCACCCGGCGCGGGTCGAACCGGTCGCAGAGCATGCCCCAGAAGAACTTGCCCATCGTGCCCGTGAGCGCGGTCGCCGCCATCATGTACATGGCCGTGACGTCGTCGAACCCGGTGTGCGCGAACCTGGGCTTGAGCTGCGACATCACCCCCGAAACGCTCGCCAGCACCAGGGCGTAAGCCAGCCCGATTTTCCAGAACGCCTGCACCCGGAGCAGGCGGGAAAGGTCCCATAACGGCGCGGCCCCGGAACCGGTCATTCCGGCCGGGCCGGACGCGCCCGCGGGCCCCGCCATGGCCGCCACCAGCGCGTCATCCTCCGCCCCGTCCGGCCTGAGCCCATGCTGCTCCGGCCAGTCCCGGACCAGGAACCAGCAAAGCGGCGAAACCGCCAGGATGGAAACGCCGATCCACAGATACGCCGAAGCCATCCCGGTCCGCCCCATGATCGCGAGCGCCAGCACCGGCAGCACCACCCCCGACACCGAGATGCCCGCCGTCGCGAACCCCAGCGCCCGGCCGCGCTTCATGATGAACCAGTTGTTCACCGCCGTCGCCGACACGATCCCCGCCATGGCCCCGTTGCCCAGGCACAGCAGCGAATAGAGCAGGTAAAACCACCGGATGTCCGTGACCCGCCCCATGAAAATAAAGCACACGCCCGCCAAAAGCGGACCCAGCGCCATCAAGATCCGCGGACCGATCTTCGTCACCAGGGTCCCGAAAACCAACTGGCTCACGATGGCAACCGCCGGGCCGATCATCAGTGACCGGTTGATCTGGGTGTACGTCCAGCCCCGCTCCTTGACCAGCGGCTCCATGAACGCGTTGAAAACATAAAAGCCGGTCCCCGTGGCCATGAAGTTCACCACGAACGCCATGCCCGCCACGTACCAGCCGTAGAAGATCATATTTTGGCCCCGAACCGTCATTGCCACCGCGTTGGGAATGCGTATCATGGCGCTTCCGGAAAAGCAAATACCTATGCTTGCAAAATGAAAATTGTATGATAAACTAAATCATAAGTACCAGGCAATATTATATGAAAGGAACTTGTGCCATGAGGACCACTATCAATGTTGACGATGCCATCATAGATAACCTGATGGAAGTGACGGAGGCCAAAAGCAAGACCAGCGCCGTTAACAAGGCGCTGACCGATTACGTACGCCTTAAAAGGAAGGAACTGCTTTTAAGTCTGCCTGGGAAGATCAAGATAGATGTTGACTGGCGGAAGACACGGGAGCCGAGAAAGCATGGCTGAGACCCTGGTCATGGCGGACACCTGCATCTGGATAGATTATTTCAACCGTCCGGGCAGCAGGGTCTCTCAACACCTTGGGGAATTGATCCAGGATGAGCGCGTGGCCCTGGTGGGCCCGGTGCTGGCGGAGCTGCTGAGCGGCACCAGGACCAAAGAAGAACTCGATCTAATAAATGAAACCCTCGACATACTCCCATACTACGAGGCGGACCTCAATGCGTGGAAGATGACCGCCATGATAATGCTCCAATTGAAAAAGCATGGAAAGACCGTGAAGTTGATAGATGCATTGATCGCGTCACTGTGCATAACAAATAAATTGCGGCTTTATTCAATTGACAAGGATTTTGACCACATTGCACATAGCTTCCCCATGCTCATCCATTATCGTCATGGATCCTGAAATCATCCACTTGCTGATTCCCCCCGCATGATGCTTACATGGGATTATTGCTGTCGGCCGCAACCGCCGCTGCGGTGGTTCTCGCATTTGACTTTGCCCATGCAAATGGTCTATTAAAAGCCTTAATCCGATTCGTCTGGTCGACGAGGGGGGAGGGGTAAAACATGAAGAGGACGATCAAGGATCTATTGATTGAGCGGACCGAGAAGCACGCGGACAAGACCTTCCTGTTCTGGGAGGACGAGGAGATAAAATATTCCCGGCTCCTTGACACCGCCCGCCGGGTCTCTTCGAGCCTTATGCTGCGCGGCCTGGAGAAGGACGACAAGGTCTGCATCTGGGCCATGAACCGGCCCGAGTTCATTTATATGATGTTGGGTTGCGCCTTTTCCGGCACCGTGCTCACCCCCATCAACACCCAGTTCAAGGCCGACGAGGCCCAGTACATCCTCCAGAACTCGCAGGCCAAGGTCCTGGTCACGCAGCCGTCGTTCGCGGAGATGGTCGAGAAAATCCGGCCCTCCTGCCCGGACCTTAAAGAGGTCATCATGCTCGACGAGGCGCCGGGCGACACCGTGCCCTTCAACGACCTTTACGAGCCCAAGAAGATCGTGGACCGCGAGATCGGGGAGGAGGACATCGCGGGTATCATCTACACCTCCGGCACCACCGGTTATCCCAAGGGGGTGCTCCTCACCCATCACAACTACCACTTCAACGCCTGGGAGATCGTGGACGCCGCCCAGATGACCGAGGCCGACCGCTTCCTCTGCATCCTGCCGCTGTTCCACGTCAACGGCCAGCTCGTTACCGTGTATTCGCCGCTCTTCGCCGGCGGCTCCATGATCCTGTTGAAGGGCTTCTCGCCCAAGGACTTCCTGCCCAAGCTCGAGCGCTACCAGGCCACGGCCTTCTCCGGCGTGCCCACCGTGTACGCCATTTTGAACAACCTGCCCGACGCCGGGCAATACGATCTTTCCAAGCTCCGCTTCTGCATCTGCGGCGCGGCCCCCATGCCGGTCGAGGTCTTCGAGACCTTCGAGCGCAAGTACAAGGCGTTCATCCTCGAGGGCTACGGCCTGTCCGAGGGCACCTGCGCCAGCTCCATCAACCCGCTCGACGCTCCCCGCAAGATCGGCTCCATCGGCCTGCCGTTCAAGGGACAGGAGCTTAAAATTTTCGACGACAAGGACCAAGAGGTGCCCCGCGGAGAGGTCGGCGAGATCGTGGTCCGCGGCGAGAACGTGATGCAGGGATATTACCGAAACCCCGAAGCCACCGCCGCCACCCTGAAAGGCGCATGGCTCCATACCGGCGACCTCGGCCACCAGGACCAGGACGGATACTTCTTCATCGTCGGCCGCAAAAAGGAGATGATCATCAGGGGCGGCGAGAACATCTATCCCAAGGAGATCGAGGAGGTCCTGTATAAACACCCCGCGGTCCTCGACGCCGCCGTGGTCGGCCTGCCCGACAAGATCTGGGGCGAGGAGGTCGCCGCCTTCATCGTGCCCAAGCAGGGCCAGGAGATCAAGGACACCGACGTCATCGAGTACTGCAAGGGAAGACTAGCCAACTACAAGTGCCCGCGCATGGTCTTCACCTGGGCGGAGCTCCCCAAGACCGCCACCGGCAAGATCCAGAAAAACCGGATCGTGGAAAAGTACCTGAAGCAAAAAGGCCAGTGAGACCCGTCACGCATCCGGCCCGGCGGCCTCCGGAAAAGACCGCCGGCGGCCTTGACATTCGGTCTGAATTCGGTATCATAAAAAGACAGGAGAGGATGCCATGAACATTACCCGGGACATCAAGCCGGTGACTTATCTCAAGTCCAGGACCAAGGATCTGTTGGACCAGATCAACGAGACGCATCAGCCGGTGATCATCACGCAGAACGGCGCTCCCCGCGCCGTGATCCAGGACCCGAAGAGCTATGAGGAGATGCGGAACGCCATCGGGATCTTGAAGCTGATCGCTCAAAGCGAGGAGGAGATCAGGGAGGGCAAAGCCATTCCCCAGGAGCAAGTGTTCGCGGAAGTTGAGAAGATTTTGCGCGACAAATTAAAATGAGACGTGAATTTGAAGTTCAATGGTCCCCAGCCGCGAGAAATGACCTGATCACGATAGCTAAATACATCGCGGCGGACCGCCCCCACAATGCTCTCAACGTTTTCAACACCATCAAGAGCAAGGCCTCAAGCCTGAAGGTTTTTCCGGAGAGGGGCCGAATCATCCCGGAACTCCGCGATCAGGATATCCCGCTCCATCGCGAGCTTGTCATCTCCCCCTGGAGAATCATTTATAGAATATCCGAAAATAAGGTTTACGTCTTGGCCGTCCTCGATTCCCGCCGGAATATCGAAGACCTGCTCCTGCAACGACTTACCGATCCGAAAAGCTAAAGAGCCAAAGACTCACCGGCCCGATTGCGCCCGGATAATGTTGCCGGCGGGCCGCCGGCGTTACTATTAGAAGATGACGTTCTCTTCCGTCTGGTGCGTTCCCTTCCAGATTTTGAGCCGGGTCCGGGGCCTTCGCTTTTCCGGGTAGTCAATGAACACGTAGGTCATGCGCCGGGTGCGGCCGAGGTTCGGGATGTCCAGGTGGATGATGTCGTTCCACGTGCCCGTGTTCACGTACAGCTTTTCCTTGCCGAAGCGCCGGAACGCCGGCTGGTGGTTGTGGCCCAGGATCACGGTGTGGTAGCCGGGCCGGGCCAGGATCTTGCGCGCCTCCTTTTCTAGCGCCGGGATAATGGAGAGCTCCGTGAGCAGGCCCCACGTCCGCTTCACCTCGCCCCACTGCTTCCACCGCCCACCTGAAAGCTGGTGCCGAATGAAGAAGGCCACCAGCCGGATGAGCGCCGGCAACGCGAACACCGGATTAAAAAACAGCCCGAGCAAGAGATACCGGCTGAACGGCTGCACCCGGTCAATCCACGGCTTCTCCTTCTTGATCGCGTTCAAGTACTCGATCACCCACACGCTGCCCCACGGCAGGTTGAGGATCACATCACCCCGCTGGTCCTTGATAAACAGGCGGCCCGGATCGAACCGGTTGGCCGCCGTGTACTGCTGCCCGTGCTCGACCCAGATCCCGTCGAAGCTGTAGCTGAACCCCGGATAGTGCACCTCCGCTTCCAGACGGTTATTGAACTCCTGCCGCACCGCGGGCCACAAGATGGCCGGGTCATGGTTCCCCACGATGTAGGTGAGCCGGTGGTGGGGCGCCGCCGCGAATTTCTTCAAGGCCTCGAAAAGCTCCGCATGCCCCGCGAAAATCGCCCGCGCCTTGCCCACCGCCTCCGCCTCCGTCACCTCCGTCGGGGTCTCCTCGCCGTACTGCACCTGCAGCGTGTTCAGAAAATCACCGTTCAGGATCAGCTCGACCTCCGCCCGCTTGAAATCATCGCTCATGTAATATTCCAAAAACGAGATGAACCGGCCGTCAAAGATGAACGCCTCCAGCGGGTTCACCTCGCCGTCCTCCATCAGTTGCCCCGTCCCGATGTGGAAATCGCTGATCACCAGCTTGTAACGGTCCATTCCCCGCTCACGCCTCCCGGCCCGTCATCTCCCGGTAACACGAAAGCACCGCCTCGTGGCCCACGTCGCCGCCGGCCCCCGCCGCCTGGAGCGAGTCGCCCACCAGGTAAAGGCCGTCTATGCCGGGAATCTTGTAGCCCGGCCGCTTCCCGCGGTGCTGCTTCACGTTCACCTCCACGCCGTCAACCATTTTCAGGCGCAGGGCGCGGCGCCACTCGATCGCCGCCTCCAGCCCGGGGAAGGTCTTGAAGATGGCCCGCTCCAAGTTCTCCTCGATCTCCCGGGCCCGGCCGCCGTCCTCCATGTCCGAGACGTTGGCGGGCACGAACCAGGTGAGGAGCTGCTTGCCCGGCGGCGCCAGCTCCGGGCACAGGTTCGACGTGAACATGCCGAACGACATCGGCTCCCATAGATACCACAGCCCGCTGTCCCCGGACACGCGGCGCTTGAGCCCGTAATCCAGGGACACGCCCGCGGTGGGCGTGAGCTCCCGGCACAGCTTCACGAACTCGGCGGGCGCGAGCGACGGGTCCACCACGTCGAACACCTGCTGCGCCGGCAGGTTCACCACCACCCGCTCCGCTCCGATCCGCTCGCCCGTCTCCAGCTCCACGCCCACGGCCTTGCCGCCCTCCACCACCACCCGCTTCACCTTCGCGCCCGTCCGCACCTCGCCATTCTTCCCGATCTCTCTGAGCAGCGTGTCGTAGATGTAGCGCCAGCCCTTGACCGGGTACATGGCCGAGTAGCCCTTGACCAGCACGCTCTGCATGTTCAGCAGCATCTCGCCCGCGCTCGCCCGCTCGAGAAACGGGCACACCTGCATGGAGGCGCTGACCAGATGGAGGTACTGGCGGACGCCGCCGGTTATGCCCATCCGGTCCATCCAGTCCTTGACACTGGTATCGAGGAAACCGCCCGGCTCGAGCTTGCGCAGCTTGATCATGATCCCCAGCGTCTTCAGCCGCTCGCCCACGCCCATGAGCTTGGTGGTCAAGAACCCCACCGGCGACGTCGGGAAATCCACCTTCCTCCCGTCCGGAAAGCCCACGTAGCTCTTGCCCATGGCCCGGAACTCGATCGGCTTGCCCAGGTGCGCGAACACCCGGGCCATCGCGCTCTTGGGCCCGAACCGGATCAGGTGGATCCCGTTGTCCACCGTAAACCCATCCTTCTCCCACAAGAACGCGCGCCCGCCCGGGTGCGGAAGCTTCTCCAGCACCGTGACGCTCTGCCCGTCCGCCGAAAGCAGCGCGCCCAACTGCAACCCGCAAATGCCGCCGCCCACCACGATAACGTCAGTCATGGTCCTTCTCCTTTCTGCTGAGAATTTTATCAGAGAGCCCTGCCTGCTTTCAATGGGCCGATAAACAATCGTCAAATGGCCCTGATATTGACGCGGAATCTGCGCGCTAGTATCCTTATTTAAGGCACGGGGAACCGCTCCACGGGCGGCGGTTAAAAAACAAATGTACGGGCACACCGGGAAAATACTGCGCGTCAATCTTTCCACGGCAAAGGTCTCCGACCTGGCCACCAAAAATTACGAGTCATGGGTCGGCGGCCACGGCATGGGCTCGGCCATCTTCCGGGACCTGGCCCGGGACAAGACCATCGGCCCCTTTGATGAAGGCAACGTCGTCACCATCATGACCTCGCCGCTGACCGGGACGCTCGCGCCCGGCGGCGCCTCCCGCACCGAGATGCAGGGCATCGGCGCGCAATCCTCGCCCATCGGCTGGTTCACCCGCAGTAACGTGGGCGGCCGCTTCGGCGCCATGCTCAAATACGCCGGCTGGGACGGGATCGTCATCGAAGGCAAGGCCTCGGTCCCCGTCTGGCTGGACATCCGGAACGACGACGTCAAGATCCGTGAAGCCGGCCGGCTCTGGGGCCTCGATACCTGGGAGACCCAGCGGCAAATCTGGAAACAAGTGACCGGCGGCGCGGACTGGGCGGAGGTCGAGACCGAAAAGGGACGCGGGCGCACCACGCAAAAACCCGCCGTGCTCGCCATCGGGCCCGCCGGCGAAAACCGCTGCCGCATCGCCGCGGTGATCCACGACGCGGGCAACGCCGCCGGCCAGGGCGGCTTCGGCGCGGTATGGGGCTCGAAGAACCTGAAAGCCATCAGCGTGATCGGGACGCAGAGCGTGAGCATAGCCGACCCCAAGGCCCTGCTCGAGGCCCGCGCCTGGGCTCAGAAAAATTTCACCCTCGACGTGGACGACCCCGCCGCCATGACCGGATCCCGCAGCGTCATGGGCAACATCCAGTTCCGCAGCCTTTCCTCCTTCGGCTCCGCGCCCGTGCCCGCCGTCTTCTGGCCCCGCAGCATGCCCCACCGGCCCCAGGCCTGCGTCGGCTGCCCCGCCGGGTGCCGCACCCGCACCGCTTCCGGACTCGGCAACGAATCCTCCTGCGCCGAGACCGCCATCTACACCGTGTTCGACTTCAAGAAAAACGCCGGCCCCCTCACCCATCTCCTCAACAGGATCGCGGAGCGTGCCATGGGAGATCTCGGGGTCATGGTCGTCGGAATGTTCTCCAAGAAACCCCGCGATAACTCCTATAAGGCCACCGACCTGGCCCAGCGTCTCGGCATCAACGCCTTTGAGCTCTTCAAGGGAATCCCCTACATGCGCGACCTTTACAAGATGGGCGCGCTCGGGCCGGGCAAGAGTATCGCCTGCGATCTCGACTTTGACGACCTGGGCAGTCTCGACTTCGCGCGGAAGTTGTTGCATGCCATCGCCCATCGCGAGGGCATCGGCGACGACGTGGCCGACGGCTTTTACCGCGCGGCCGGGAAGTGGGGCCGGCTGGATGAAGACCTGGCGAGCGGCCTGCTGCCGTATCCTTACTGGGGCCTGCCCGACCATTACGATCCGCGCTTCCAGGTCGAGTGGGGATACGGATCGGTCATGGGCGACCGCGACATCAACGAGCACGGACTCAACATGCTCTTCTGGATGCCGACCGCGGCCCAGATTTTCGGCATTAAGCCCTTCATGTCCGCGGAGGAAGCGGTGGGCGCCTTCACCGAAAAAATGGAGCCCTACGCGGGCGACCCGCTCATGCTCGACTACAGCGAGGACAACATGTACTCCGCGCACGTGGCCAAGACCGTGGCCTGGCACCGCCGCTACACCCGCTTCTGGAAGCAGTCCGCCCTGTTCTGCGATTACCTGTTCCCCGACTTCATGAACGCCGCCAGCGCCGACAAGCGCGGGCTCACCGGCGTGGCCGAGCCCAAGTTTCTGAACGCCGTGACCGGAGGCGACTTGAGCTTCGCCGGCGGCATCGAGCTCGGCCGCAAAATCTGGAACCTCGACAACGCCATCTGGACCTTGCAGGGGCGGACCCGCGATCTCGTCCGCTTCGCGCCCTACATTCATCGGACGCCGTTGCGCGGAACCGCCCTCGTACCCGGCCGCGTAAACGGCAAGTGGGCTTACATCAATGCAAAGGGCCGAAAGGTGAGCGAGGAAAAATTCGAGCAGTGGAAGACCAATTTCTATGAGCTGGAGGGATGGGACCCGAAAACCGGATGGCCCACCCGGAAGACCCTGGCCGCGCTCGGCCTGCCCGCCGTGGCCGATGAGCTTGACGCCGCCGGCAAGATGGGGAAAGACTGAAATGAGAAGGCTGCCCAAGCCCTCGCCCGAGCTGGCCCGCCAGGTCCTCGCGCCGCTGTCCTTCAAGCGCCGCCTGGTCGGCCACCGCCTCCATCCCCGGCTCGGCGCAATACCCGTATCGCTCTACAGTCTCGACGAGATTGTCGCATTCCTCTCCGACGTGTACGCCCAGCTCGACCTCGACGACCTGCAAGCCTGGGCCCGCGACTCCATCGCCGACCATGAGCTCGCCGCCGCCATCAGCGCCGTCGCCGCCTCCGACTCAAGCCCGTTCAATAAAAACCAGCGCCTCCGGATGCTCCTGGAAACCAGGCTCCACCAGTGCCGCAAGATCAGTCTTTGAACCGGATGATGGGAATGAAGCTGTCCGCCTTGAGGGAGGCGCCGCCCACCAGCGCGCCGTCAATGTCGGGCATGTTCATCAGCTCCTTGACGTTGTCCGGCTTCACGCTCCCGCCATACTGAATACGGATGGCGTCCGCGGTGTCCTGGTCGTAGAGGCCGGCCAGCAGCTTGCGGATGAAGGCGTGCGCCTCCTGGGCCTGATTGGTGGTCGCGGTCTTGCCCGTGCCGATGGCCCACACCGGCTCGTAGGCGAGAACGATGGTCCGCGCCTCCGGCTTCCCGATCCCGCCCAGACCGCCCTTTACCTGCTTCTCCAGCACCGCGAGCGTCTGGCCGCCCTCCCGCTCGCTTAGCGTCTCGCCGATGCAGAAAATCGGCGTGAGCGCGTGCTGGAACGCGGCCTTTAGGCGCTTGTTCACCGTCTCGTCGGTCTCGCCGAATAACTGGCGCCGCTCCGAGTGGCCGATGATCACGTGCGTGCAGCCCAGGTCCTTGATCATGGGCGCGCTCACCTCGCCCGTGAACGCCCCCTTGTCCTCCCAATAGATATTCTGCGCCATTAATCGCACCGCTGAGCCCTTCAGAGCCGCTCCCACCGCCGCGATAGTCGTGAACGGCGGCGCGATCCCGACCTCCACGTCCTGGCCCTTGGCCGCCGCCGCCACCTTCCTCGCCAGCTCCGCCCCCTCGCCCGAGAGCAGGTTCATCTTCCAGTTCCCCGCAATAAATGGCTTCCTCATTTAAGCCTCCCTCGAAAATCAGTAGAACAGGTTTTCAACCTGTTCCTTCTTCACATTACCACCCCGCCCCTCTTCCCTCAAGCCTCAAGCCCCACGCCCCAAGCCCCAAGCCTCAAGCCTCACGCCCCACCAAGCCCCAAGCCCCACGCCCCACGCCTCACGCCCTTTCTCACTCCCACAGGTCTTCGCTCTTGAGCCCCTGGTTCACTTTGGTGTTGGTGAAGGTCACGGCGAGAAAGGCGGCGGTGTCGTCGTAGCCGCGGTATTCGAGGCGGGCGGGGAGATGGGTCTGGTTGTCGAGCATGAGCCTCATGATGGAGGGCCGCTTGGGGATGGCCGCGCCTTTTTCCCTGATTTCCAGGTAGGGGCCGGAGAGCGCTCCATAGGCGGCGACGCCGGTCTTGACCTCACCTCCCGCGTCCACCTTTTTTTTCAGGAGGTCGCGGAGGGTGAAAAAGTTCAGATCGAACGGGTTGTCGCCCATGGCGGTGAAGATGCGCGGGTCGTCCTTGGGGAAGCTCTGCTCGCCGGTGACGCGGTAGATGCCGGCGGGCAGGATGTGCAGGTTCGGATCGCGCGACTGGTCGTACACGGTGCGGAAGTCCTCTCCCGCGTTGATCAGCATGTAGTTGGCTTCGAGGACGTTCGTTACCAGGGAGAAGGCGGCGCCGGGCCGGAGGTATTGGAACTCGTCGGTCTTGAGCAGGCGCAGGCGGTAATAGCGCAGGGAGAAGGTCATGGTGGTTCGATAGTCCGTGACCTTGGCGAGCGCAGCGTCGAGCATGGAGAGCAATGACGCCGCGGTGACGGCGGGATCGTCGGTGATCTTGGGCTCCTGCTTTTTGAGGGCGGCGAGGTGCGAGCCGCCGGGGACCGAGACCAGGTTCCAGCCGGGGGCCAGGCCCTGGAAATCCAGGTCCGACACCGAGAGCGGCGCGTCGAGCTTGAGCTCCTCGAACTCGTAAACCTTGACCGGCTTCGGGTCTCCCGGCACGAAGGCCTCGGTGACCATGGGGAAGTTAATGGCCGGGTCAATCCAGAGCTTCACAAGGTCGTGGTGATAGAGCGGGTCCGGGTTTTTGCCGCGGCGGATGGTGAGCACCTGGTAATTTTTTTTCTTGCGCTCGGCGCAGGCGAGCTCGAGCTTGCCGCCCTCCATCATGCGCTCCCACTCGGGGAACCAGGTCCAGACCGCGGCCGTCTTCAGGTTCTCGCCGTTCAGGTAGTCGGCTTTGGGGTCCTCCGGGTACATGGGGATCTCGCCGAGCACGCGCAACGCTCCGGGCATCAGGAGCCGCGTCATGTCGTCCTTGCCGTCGTAATACTCCTGGTAGCCGGGCCCGGCCTGCTCGGGGAAGCTGGTCTCCACGCCGAGCCTCTGCTCCCAGTACTTGGCCGGGGACTGGATGTATTTGCCGGTAGCGCGGATCCTGGCGTAGACCTCGTGCCTCATGCCCCGCTCACTGATGGATGAATACGTGGCGGTGTAGGTCTGGTGGGCGAGCGTGGCGGCCTTCATGGCGTCGTACGCCTTTTGCGCGTCCGCGCTGTCGCACGACTGGGCGTAGGCCCCTCCGCCCGGCAGCGCCGCGAAAAAAGTGAGCCCCAGCGCCACGAGCGCCGCGGCCCGCGATGAATACCTCATTGCCCGCCCTTCCATCATTTGTCCTCCTGGTCCAGGCCCAGCAGTCCGGCCGCATTGTCGTGGAAGAACCGCTTGCGGAACTCGGGGTCGGCCGCGGTCGCCGCCATTCCCGCCTTTACCGCATAGCGGGGAAGGCTGAACGGGAAGTCGGAGGCGTAGAGCAGCCGCTGTGTGCCCATCCGTTTCGCGGCCTCTTTGATCCGCGCCGCGCTGTGGAAGCTGCAATCCGTGAACACGTTATCGTAGCGCGCGCCGAGCTCCCAGACCACCTCGCACCGGATCATGTTCATGTGCGCCAGGATGAAATTAATTTGCGGGAACGACCGGAACCATTGCTCATACCGCGCGGCCTCGCCGTAGCCGTCACGCGGCGAGCGCGGCATGTAATAGCCCGAAACGCCCGAGTGCAGGAGCACCGGCCGGCCCGTCGTCTTCCAGACCTCGAACACGTCCAGCCACGAGGCGTCCTCCGGCGGCACGTTCTGGATGATCGGATGGAGCTTGAGCCCCAGGCAGCCGCCGGCGTCATAGCTCTTGAGCCTGGCCTCCTTCTCCGGGTCCCGGGGATGGACCGAGGCAAAGGTCCGGATCGCAAGCGGCGGCTCCGAGTTCTCCAACAGCTCGGCCGCCGCGGTGCACGCCCCGTCCCCGCTCTCGATCATCCCGATGGTGTACGACGTCGAGAGCATCATGCGCCACGACGACTTATACTCGGCGATGAGGTCCAGGTTGTCGCGGGTGCGGCGCGCGGGCTCGATGGGCTGGAGCACGCTCATGGTCACGCCGTAGGGGAGCGAGTGCTTGAGCAGGTTTTGGAGCGTGGCCATGTTGTTGCGCTCCTGGTTGTGGATCACCTCCAGGTATCGGGAGATGGTGCGGAAGCCGGGCGGCGGGGACGAGGTCCGGTACCCGGTGACTTCGGTGATCCAGCCGGGCGTCATGGGCACCCGCTCGTAAGGATACGGCAGCCCGTCGCCGAACAGCACGTCGCCGACGTGGGTATGGACGTCAATTATCTTCATCCTGGCCCGCCCGGTCCTCCAGGAATTGCTTGATTCTTTCGGCGTCGCTCTTTGAAATCCCCGGCGCCGCCGCGATCTCCTCCGCTCCGGCCTCTCTTAGCTTCCTGATCCCGCCGAAGTGCTTGAGCAGCGCCGCCGCTTTTTTCCGTCCGATCCCGGGGATCTCGGTGAGCGACGAGCGCCGCGCGCGCTTTTGGCGGAGCAGCTTGTGATAGGAGACCGCGAAGCGGTGGGCCTCGTCGCGCACGCGCATCAAGAGGAACAGTCCGGCCGTGCCCGGCTTGATGGCGACCGGGTCCTTGGCCCCCGGCACGAACACGCGCTCGCCCTTCTTCTCCAGCCGCTCCGATAACGGGTCGCCGGTCTCGCGGTCCTTGGCCAGCGCGGCCAGCTCCAGGCCCTCGATCCCGAGTTCCTTGACCACCGCCCGCGCCACGTTGAGCTGGCCCTTGCCGCCGTCCACCACCAGCAGGTCCGGCAGCGGCAGCCCCTCGTCCAGCGCGCGCCGGAACCGCCGCGTCAACACCTCATGCATCATATCATAATCGTTGACGCCGGCGACGGTCTTGATCTTGTAACGCCGGTAGCCGGACTTGTCCGGGTCGCCGTCAACGAACTTGATCACCGACCCCACCGCGTTCTCGCCCCCGAGCACCGAGATGTCCACGCACTCGATCCAGCGCGGGACCTTCGCCAGCCGCAGCCGCGCCCGGAGCTCCTCCATGGCCCGCTCGCGGTCCTCCTGCTTGCCGGCCTCCCGCGTGAGCGACTCCTTCGCGTTCTTCGCCGCCATCTCCACCAGCCGGCGGCCCTCTCCCCGCTCCGGCGCCCGCACCGCGCACTTCCGGCCCTTCATCTCCGCGAACGATTCCTGTAAAAGCTCCGCGTCCGCCGGCGCGAACGGCACCATGACCTCGTCCGGCGGCTCGGCCCGCTCCCGGTAAAGCTGCGTGAGGTAAGAGGCGAGTATCTCCTCGTCCGGCTGGGCCACGCGCGAAAAACCGTCGGAGTCGCTCGTCAGCAGCACCCCGCCCCGGAAGCCGAGCCGGTGGATCACCACCCGGTCGCCCTCCCGGTAAAACCCGATCACGTCGCGGTCCACCGGCTTTACCGAGTCAACCTTCTGCGCCTCCAGCGTCTTCTCGATCGCCGTCACCCGGTCACGCAGCAGGGCCGCCGTCTCGAAATCCTCCGCCTCCGCGGCCTCCCCCATGCGCTGCTTCAGCTCCCGGATCAGCTCCGGCCGCCGCCCCTTCAAGAACCGCGTCACCTCGTTCACCACCTGGCCGTACTCTTCCCTGGTGAGCTTCTGGGCGCATGGGCCCAGGCACTTGCCGATCTGATAGTTAAGGCACGGCCGCTCGCGCATCCGGAACCGCTCCGAGCAGCGCCGGAGCGGGAAGATCATCTGCAGCATCCGCACCGTCTCCTTGACCGATACGCTCGACGCGAACGGGCCGAAGAGCAGGTCCTTGCCGCCCTTCCGCGGACGGCGCGTCAGCGTGAGCCGGGGAAAATCCTCCGCCAGCGTGAGCCGGATGTGGTAATAGGTCTTGTCGTCGCGCAGATGCAGGTTGTAGCGCGGCCGGTACTTCTTGATCAGGTTGTTCTCCAGGATCAGCGCTTCCTTCTCGGTGTCGGTCACGATGAATTCCAGGTCCGCGATCTTCTCGCGCAGGAACTGCACGCTGTAGCGCGTGTCTCCCTGCTCCCTGGTGTACGAGCGGACGCGCGAGCGCAGGTCCTTGGCCTTGCCCACGTAGAGCACGCGGCCCTGTCCGTCCCGGAACAAATACACCCCCGGCGCCCGCGGCAGGTCCGGGACCTTGGCCTCCCAGGATGCCGGCGGGACCGGCTTTTTATCGTCCTTCGTTGCCAACATGATATATAATATCATAGCAGGCGGTGGCCCTTAACAATTATTAGCCGGTCGCCTATAATATGGGCAAGGAGGATGACGCATGCGCAAACGCAAACCCATCAAATCTGAATTCACCGCGATACTGCAAAGGGAAGACGACGGCTTTGTGGCGTATTGTCCCGAGCTCGAGGTCGTAAGCCAGGGGGACACGGTTGAGCAGGCGAGGGCCAACCTCAGGGAAGCCGTGGAGCTGTTCCTGGAGACGGCGAGCGAAAAGGAGATCCGGGACCGGATGCGCGGCGAGACCTATATAAGCTCGTTCGAGGTGAAGGTTGGGTAAAGTCCCGGTGCTGTCAGGCCGGGACGTATGCGCGGTTCTGGCCAGGCATGGTTTCGCCGAAGTCCGGCGTCGCGGCAGTCATATTGTCATGCAGAAAAAATTCGCCGATTCCACCGTCACGGTCCCGATTCCCGACCACAAAGAGCTCAGAAAAGGCACCGTTCTGGGAATTATAAAACAATCAAGAATCCCTAAAGCCGAATTCGAGCGCTGAGAATCCGGACCTCAAATCGTTTCTTCTCCCAGAATGCCGCCGGCATTTATTCATTTCTGCAGATGTTTGATCAGGAACTCGCGCTGGATCTCCATGCTCTGTTTCAGCTCGAAGTTGACGACGTGTCCGCCGGCGAACCAGAAGATCTCGGGCTGGTCCCAGGCCTCCCAGACCTTGGCCGGCATGTAGGGCGGCACGAAGTTGTCGCCCATGCCGGCGAAGATGAGGATGTCGTCCTTGGGGATGGCGGGCCGGAAGTTGTCCGGGCTGGAGACGTACATGATGTCGGCGATTTTCTGGCGGTCGAGGCCCGACTCTTTCAGGCCCTCGATGATGAAGGGGATGAGCGGACTGTCCTCCGGCATGTCGCCGAACGACGACGGCGGCACCCAGGCGATGGCGAAGTCAATGGTGTCGTCCACCGCGGCGGTGAGCAGCGTGGTGATCCCGCCCAGGCTGCCGCCCTTGATGCCGACCACCTCATAATGGTCTTTAAGCCACATCACCATGCTCCTTACGTCGGTCACGGTCTGGCAGAAGGCCTCGTTGGTCCTGGCGACCTCGCCGGAGAAAAAGTATTCGCCCGAGAACTTGGAGTCCGCCGGAGCGCGCAGGCCGTGGTAGGGCTGCTGGATCATGACCGCGTCGTAGCCGGCGTCCACCAAGCCCTCCATCTTCTCGATCTTGTAGCTCTTGGTGATGTCGCCCCCGGTCCAGCCGTGCGAGATCACGATGGCGCCCTTGTTGCCGCGCTTGCTCTTCAGGTACACGCCATAGGCCGTGTGGGTTTCGGTATAGGTATCGTAGTAGGGCGCGAAGGCCGGGTTCATCGGATGGTAGAGGCTCGGCCACTTGATCAGGCTGACCTCGACCCGGTCGTCCTCCGCCAGTCTCTCGACGACCTCGACCTCCGGGAGCGACCCCGGCGCCGGATAGAACAGGCGCGGGTCGGCCTTGAACTTCGGGTCCAGGTAGTAGCTGTAATCAATGGTGGCGTGCTGGCGCGCCAGGTCGTAGTCAGGCCCGGTATAGACCCGCGCCATCAGCTTGGCGCCAGTGGTATCAATGGCATGGGCCACGTTAGAGTCCATTTTTTCCTTGGCCGTCACCGGCCGCGGATACGTCTTCACCGCGCAGGAGGAAGCGGACAGCGACAGCATCGCCGCGAGTAACAGTGTGCCATACGTTTTCATGCAGGCTCCTTTCATGCATTATAACTTTTTTATAACCGCGGAGACGCGGAGACGCAAAGAGAAAAATATTTTTTTATCTCTGTGTTCTTCGTGTTCCTCTCCTGAAAAACTTATGACAGGAGAGCCTCTTGCAAAAAGATTCCGGGGGGTAGCGCCGGCATCTTGCCGGCAACGTAACCCCCTAATATTACTGGTGCCTGTTTTTGCCGCCAAGATGGCGGCGCTACATTTTGCAAGAGGCTCAGGATTAACAGGATTTACATGATTGCCGAAAAGCGCCGATTGTTTTCTCTTCTCCATCCTGTAAATCCTGTTAATCCTGTCATAAAACATTTTCATCATTCCAGGGTGCCGCCTCGCGGCATGAGCGACTGTGTGAACCTGTCCTTACTTGACTTGAAACACCGCCCTTACCGGCACGTGGTCCGACATCACGCCGCCCTCGGAGTTGAGCGGGTAGTCAACGGCGCTGCTTAGGCGTTCGAGTCCGCGGTAGACGATCCAGTCAATTTTGAGGAAGCACCGGGCGCGTCCGTCCGCGGGCTTGCAGCTTCCGGTGGGGGAGAGGTCGCCGGAAAAGGCGTTCTTGACGTGATGGAGGGGGAACATCCCGAACATGAGCCCGCCGGGGACCTCGTTGAGGTCTCCGCCCAGGACCATGGGCAGGTCGTGGTTGGCGGCGTCCTTGATTGCCTTCGATGCCTGGATCCACTTGCCCACGGTCTCGGCGTCGGATTCGAGATGGGTCGAGTAAACGCGGACCTTTTTGCCGCCGGGGAGCAGGAGGGTGGCGCCGATGGTGACGCGGTCGCCGTAACGCGGCTCTCCCCGCAGGTAGCCCAATTTTTCCCACGGGTACATGGTGGGCAGGCGGATCACGGTGACGTCGGCGAGCGGGAAGGGGGAGAGGATGGCGTTGCCGTGGTCGCCCTGGTTCTCGGGCGTCTGGTCGTTGTACTCGATGTACTCCGTGACCCAGGCCATGTTCATGCTGAGCGCGCGGGCCATGGCGTCGGCCACGAACACGTCGTGCGTGCGGCTGTGGTTGCGGTCGGTCTCGGAGAGGAGCACGACGGTGGCGGGCAGATCGGCGCGTTCCCGGTCCACGTAATTCACCACGTCGGGCCAGAAGAAGCCGCGCTCGACGTTGAAGGCGATCACCTGGAGCCGGCCGTCGAACGGCGTCTCGGCCGGAGCGTAGGACGCCAGCACCGGCTGGTTGATGTCGTGGTCGGGAGCGGGGTAATGCTTGCCGGCGCAGGATGAAATAAATATTATGGCCACCGCCAAGAGTAATGGATTCAGTCTGGTTCCGATAGTCATGGTTCTCCTCCCGCCGAAAGTTATCGGCCGTCCCTCCGGGACTTAGCGGTTATCTTGATCCGGGTTCCCGGGAATAAATTCCCGGGCTACTATCGTCATGTCCCTCCGGGACCAAGATTGCCCGTAGCCGGCCCGTTCGGTATTACTTTTTCCACGGCGCTTTTTCCCGCTTGGTCTTCTGCCTCTTCTTTTTTCGGTCCAGCGCGCTCGGCATGAACGGCGGGGCCGCGGGAGCTTGCTGCTTGGCTTTCTTCGGCGCCGGGGGCTTCAGCTCTCCACTCTGTTCCAATTTCTGGACCAGGGCCTGGCGCTCGCGTTCTTCCTGGCTGGTCAGCGCCGTCTCCATTTTGACGAGGTCCTTGATAGCCAGGCCCTCCCAGGTCTTTTGCAGGAGCGCCTCTCCCCGCAAGCCCACCTGTTCGGCGTTCACCAGCTTCTCGCGCCACGGCCCCGGGATGGCGGACTCAGCGAGCCTCGCGCCCAGGATGGCGCCGGCGATCGCCGCCATTCCCGCAGTGTCCTTGCCCAGGTGCACGGCCTGTAATACCCCGTCCTCGAAGTCCGGCGCGCCGAGCGCGATGAACAGCGCGGACAGGCCCGCGGCCATGACAAAGCCCTGGCCCGGCTCGGTGATCTTGTGCCCGGGAAACTGGCGGTTGGCCTCGGCCACGATCTGGTTGAACGCCATTTTTTCACCGGGTAGATCAAAGAGCCGGGGCAGGAGTCTTAGACCCGATAGCGCCATGCCGAACCGGTCCATGCACGCCACCGGCACCAGATGGATGTATTCCTTCTCCACCAGCCGCTCGGCCACGGCCGCGGCGTCGAGCAGGTCATCGGCTTTTCCCGCCGGCCGCGCCCGGTCCCACGCGCCCGAGACCGAGAGCTCGACGGCCCGCGCCATCACCGCGGCCATGACCAGCGCGCGCGGGTCGCGGTGCGTGGCCAGGCCCTGCTCGATGGCCGCGCCAAGGAGCGCCTCTCCCTTGCCGGCGTAATACAGGCCGATGGGCGCAACCCGCGCCATGGGTCCGATGCCGGCGCTGGGGCGGCCGGCTTGGTCAGGGGGCGTCCCATTTTGGAGAGCAACGATCGTGGCGCGAAGATCATCACTCGCGCCCCGGTGCGCTCCGAGCGGAAGCCCGGTTTCCGCGCGGGCCAGGTCGAGCAGGAGCTCGGTGAAATATGCGCGTTTAAGCCCGCGGCATTTGACAAGCGTGTCCGAAAGCGCGAGCGCGTGCTGGGTGTCCTCGGTGTACAGCCCGCTTTGGCGCCATCGGCGCGGCCGGTCCTTCCAGGCCTGGGCCGCGTCCACAAAGCCCTTGATCCGGCCGTAGAGCTGGACAATGTGCCCGTCCTTCAGCCCCGCGACCGGCGCGCCCAGCGCGTCGCCCACGGCCAGGCCGAGCAGCGCGCCACGATAACGTCCGAGTTCGTCCATGGCGTTTGCCTAGAGTGTTTTGCCGCATCCGGAAATCATGAAATTTTTTTTGACGGGATTGACAGGATTAACGGGATGAAGAAAAAAGGCAAGGCCGGAATTCCGAAAATCCTGTTAATCCTGTTAATCCCGTCTGAAAATCTTCTGAAGATCGTGCGCTCTTACTTATTCCCCTTCATTGCCCTCTTCACGGCGGTGAGGCAGCGGTTCATTTCCGGGAACACGGGCAGGCCCTCGGCCAGGAATGACCGCTCGTGCTTGAGCCGGAGCTCGTCAAGCGCGGTGTGGAAGAAGACCACGTAGACCGGCTTTTGCAGCATCTTGAGTCCGTTCTGCAAGGCTTTCACCATGAATCCCGACCACTCCGCGGCCTTGTCGCCGACAAAGCACAGGTACTCGATGCCCACTATCACGATGAAGGCGTCAATGTTCGGTTCCGCGTTGAGCGCTCCGAACAGCTCCTGGAAATGCTGGGGCTGGAAGAATTTGGCGGCGAGGTCCACCGGGTTCCGGGTGCTGGTGCCGGGCGCGTCGAAATTCTTGCTGAGCGCCTGCCTCGTCTCCGGGCTGAGCTCGGGCATCTCGAAGCCGGCGCGGATGATCTGGTCGGTGGCGAACACGCCGAAGCCGCCGGAGACCGAGAGCAGGCACACGCGCCGGCCGCGCGGCGGCGCCGAGAGCGAGTGGAGCACGGCCTGGTCGAGCATTTCGTCAATGTCGGCCGCGGGCACGGCGCCCGCCTGCCGGATCAGGGCCTCCCAGATTTCGCCGGCGCCAGCCATGGCGCCCGTGTGCGACGACACCGCGCGGTTGCCAACGCCCGTGACCCCGCCCTTGAGCACGATCAGCGGCTTTCTCGCCGCGGCGTCCGTGAGCGCGGCCTTGAGCTCGTCGGGACGGCGCGTGCCCTCGATGTAAAGGCAGATCACCTTGATCTTCGGGTCGCGGCCCATGTAGTGCAGAATCTCGGGCGGGCCCAGGTCGCTCTCGTTGCCGTAGCTCAGGGCCTTGGCAAAGCCCAGGCCGCGCTCGGCCGCCGCCATGACCACGCTGATGGAAACCCCGCCGCTCTGGCTGATGAGCCCGATCCGGCCGTCGGGCAGGATCGGCATGTCCGCGCGGATGCTCATGCCCGACTCCGGGCAGTAAATGCCCATGCAGTTCGGCCCGATCACCCGCACCCCGCCCTTCTTCGCCGCCCGGATGATCTCCTGCTCCAGCGCTTCGCCTTCCGCCGTGCCCGACTCGCGGAAGCCGGAGCTGAAAATGGTCACGGCCAGCACGCCCTTTTTCGCGCAGTCCCCGATCACCGCCGGGACCTTGGCCGCGGGCACGCACACCTTGACGAAATCCACCGGGCCCGGAACGTCGAGCAGCGACGGATACGTCTCGAAACGCTTGAACTGCTTGGTCGGGTTGATCGCGTAAAGCCCGCCCTTGAACCCCGCCTTCCGGTAGCCGATCAGAAAACCCATGCCCATGTTTTCCATCGAGTCGGAAACGCCCACCGCCGCCATGGAGCGGGGATGAAAAATCCGGTCCAGCTCCTCATACAAACTTCCGCCCATCTTGCCGCCACCTCCTGAAATGCTCCATCCTATCCCGCGTGCCCCGCGCAGTCAACGCGAGAAAGCCGCGCGCCCGCCCGCCCGGGACCGCACCGACTCCAGGGCGGGGTATCAAGATCCGGGATTTCATCATTCACATTCACAATTGTCCAAAATAGGAGCTGAGAAAACCGCCAAGGCGCCAAGACCGCCAAGAATCGCCAAGCAAATCCTGGTGTTTGTTTGCGGCGGGACTAATAACAGATCCAAGGCTTCGGTCCCAACCTGCTTGGCGAAACGGTCGGCGAGAGCGCCAAGAAAGAATCATATGGCCGCAAGCTGGACTGAGATTGAAATAATATCATGATCCTTGGCATCCTTGGCGCCTTGGCGGTTTTCTGGTCTGTCTATTTTGGACAGCACTGATTCACATTCCCTTGCATTCCTCGCCCGCTCGGATATTCTGGTCAGAGAGGGAAAAAAGGAGGAGCACATGGGACTCGAGATACAGCTTGATCCGGACCTGATGGCCGGGCAGATGGTGGTGGGCGGCTTCGAGGGCAAGACCTTGCCGGCCGAGATGGAGAGGGCGCTGTCGCGCGGGCGCCTCTCGGGCGTCATCCTGTTCAACCGCAACCTGGGCTCGCCGGAGGAGGTGCGGGCGCTGACCGACGCCATCCGCTCCGCTTCCTCCCTGCCGCCGATCATCGCGGTGGACCAGGAGGGCGGACGGGTGCAGCGCCTCTCCCCGCCCTTCACCCGCTGGCCATCCATGCGCGCGCTCGGGGCCAGGGACTCGAAGACGGCGCGGGAGCTGGCCTCGGCCATCGCCGCCGAGATGATGGCCGTCGGCATCAACACCAACCTCGCCCCGGTCCTCGACGTGGACTCCAACCCCGGCTGCTCCGTGATCGCCGACCGCGGCCTCGGCCCGGACCCCAACAAGGTCGCCCATCTCGGCGCCGCCATGATCCAGGCATACCGCGAAGCCGGCGTCATCTCCTGCGCCAAGCACTTCCCCGGCCACGGCGACACCACCGTGGACTCCCACGACGACCTCCCCGTGTCCGAAACCGACCGATCCACCCTCGAGCGACGCGAGCTCATCCCCTTTGGCGAGGCCATCAAAGCCCGTGTCCCCATGATCATGACCGCCCACCTCAAGGCCACCGCCCTCGACCCCTATTACCCCGCAACCATCTCCCGCCCCATCATCAACGACCTGCTGCGCGAGGAAATGGGATTCGACGGCGTCATCATCACCGACGACCTCATGATGGGCGCCCTCATGAAATACATGCCGCTCAAGGACGCCGCCTTCTCCGCCGCCCGCGCCGGCGCCGACCTCCTCCTCGTCTGCTCCGGGCCCGCCGCGGCCGAGGAGGCCCGCAAGACCATCGTGGACGGACTCCACCAGGGCATCCTCGACTTCGGACAGACAACCCTCTCCGTCCGCCGCGTCGTCCGCATCAAGGAAGAATACCTCATGAAAAAACTCCCGGCCAGGGAAAAGATCAACGAGGTGGTGGGGAGCGGGAAGCACAAGGAGTTGGCGGAGACGTTGACCTGATATTTCATGACCCGGGTTTTTCCCCGGTGACATTGAAAATGACGCATTCAACCGCGTCGGGAAATTGATGGATGTTAAATGCCAACGTCATCGAGATTGACCTCTCCACCCGCGGGATAAATGGGTTTGCCGTGGACGCCGCTCCGTGGATCGGAGGACGCGGGCTTGCGGTCAAGCTCTTCACCGACCGCTGCGACCCGGCCTGCGATCCGCTCGGGCCGGACAACGTCCTCGTGATTGCAACCAGCGCCCTTACCGGCACCAGCGGGCCCACCGCCGGACGCGGCCACGCCGTCTTCAAGTCGCCGCTCACCAACACCATCGGATCGGCCAACTCCGGCGGAAAATGGGCCAAGGTCCTGAAGAGCGCCGGCTGCGACGCGCTCATCATCCGCGGCGCCGCGGACAAGCCCACCTACATCACGATCAGCGACCAGGGCGACTCGCCCGCCGATCGCGTCCAGCTCAGAGACGCCGCCGACCTCTGGGGCAGGACCGTGCACGAGACCACCGACCTGCTCATCGCCCGCCACGGCCAGGACGCCTCCGCCCTCGTCACCGGGCCCGCCGGCGAGAGACTCTGTTGCTTCGCCTCCCTCATGAACGAAAAAAATCGCGCCTACGGCCGCGGCGGACCCGGCGCCGTGCTCGGCGTAAAGAACTTAAAGGCCATCGTCGTCTCCGGCGCCCGCCGCTCCGAGGTCGCCGACCGTGACCGCTTCAACGACGCCGTGGCCCAGCTCCAGCACGCCATGAAGGCCCAGCCCGTAACCAAGCGCGTGCTCCGCGACCTCGGCACCGCCGGACTCGTCCACCTCATCAACGTGATGGGCATCCTGCCCCACATGAACTTCCGCGACTGCCTCCACGACCCCCGACTCCTCGAAAACATCTCCGGCGAGAACATCAGAAAGACCATCCTCGAAAAAGAGGGCGGATGCTTCGGCTGCCCCATCCTCTGCCAGCGCCATACCCGCGTCGGGTCCGAGCGCGGCGAAGGACCCGAGTTCGAGTCCGCCGTCCTGATGGGGCCGCTCCTCGATATTTATGACCTCGAAAAAATCACCCTCGCCAATTACCGCGCCAACGAGCAGGGCCTGGACACCATGTCGTTGGGCGGCACCCTCGCCTGCGCCGCCGAGCTCCGCCAGATCGGCGCCATCACTTCCGCCGATCTCGACGGCCTTCCCCTCCAGTTCGGCGATCCCGCCTTCTATCCTTCCGCCGTCGAGATCATCGCCGGCCGCCACGGCATCGGCGACCTCATGGCCCAAGGCTCCCGCCGCCTGGCCGAGCGCTTCGAGCACCCCGAAGCCGCCATGCAGGTCAAGGGCCTCGAAATCCCGGCCTACGACCCCCGCGGCATGCCCGCCCAGGCGCTCGGCTACATGACTTCGCCCACCGGCGCCTGCCACCTCCGCGGCGGCTACTCCATATCGCTGGCATTCTTCGGCGGCTTCAAGGAAGTGCCCCGCTTCTCCGTCCGGCAGGCCGCCATGACCGCCAAGAACCAGCAGGACCTCGGAATCATCCAGGACTCCCTCGGAATCTGCCGCTTCACCGGCTACGCCCTCGACGCCGGACACTGGGCCCGCGTCTACGGCGCCGCCATCGGCGCCGACGTGGACCGCTCCGCGCTCGAGCGATGCGCCGAGCGCGCCGCGTCCCTCGAACGCATCTTCAACCTCCGCGCCGGCTTCGCCCGCCGCGACGACGACCTGCCCGCGCGCTTTATGAACGAGCCGATCTCGATCGAGGGCCGCGAGCGGCTCATCACCCCCGCCATGCGCGACCGCATGCTCGACGACTACTACGCCGTCCGCGGCTGGGACCGCGAAGGTGTTCCGCTCAAGGAAACCATGGAGGAGCTGGAGATCGCATGAAAACCTGCTCAAAGAATTTAAAGACAGGATTAACAGGATTTACAGGATGTTCAGAATTTGCCTCTTGTTTTAAATCCTGTCAATCCTGTTAATCCTGTCTTAAAATGTATCCGTCATTTCAAGATGTCCGAGCTCGGCTAAAAGAGGTGACCCCATGAAAGAGGCCAAATACTGGGAAAAGCTCGACGACTCGAAAGTGCAGTGCCGGCTCTGCCCCCACCACTGCAAGCTCCGGCCCGACAAGCAGGGCATCTGTAAAAACAAATTGAACGTAAACGGCAAGCTCTTCGCCAGCCACTACGGCGAGATCAGCGCATTGAACCTCGACCCCATCGAGAAAAAACCGCTTTACCACTTCCACCCCGGCGAGATGATCCTCTCCGTCGGCACCCAGGGCTGCAACCTCGCCTGCTCCTTCTGCCAGAACTACCACCTCTGGGACGGCGACGTCCCCACCTCAAAGGCCATGCCCGCCGACATCGTATCCGCCGCCCGCCGCCAGCACTCCTTCGGAATCGCCTACACCTACAACGAGCCCTACATGTCGTTCGAGTACGTCCTGGACACCGCCCGTCTCGCCCGCGACGCCGGCCTCAAGAACGTCATGGTCACCAACGGCTTCTACAACCCCGAGCCCCTCGAAGAGCTCCTGCCCTTGATTGACGCCATGAACATTGACTTGAAGTCCATCCGCGACGACTACTACAAAAAACTCTGCCACGGCCGCGTCGAGCCCGTCATGAAAACCATTGCCCGCGCCGCCCAAGACTGCCTGGTCGAGGTCACCACCCTGCTCGTCACCGGCGAGAACGACTCCGACCAGGACATCTCCGACCTCGTTGACTTCATCGCCTCCGTCGGCGACGTCCCCCTCCACTTCTCCGCCTATCACCCCATGTACAAGCTCGACAACCCGCCCACCCCCATGAAAAAGCTGCTCCGCGCCTACGAGATCGGACGACAAAAGCTCAACTACGTCTACCTCGGAAACGTCATGGCCGACGTCGGCAACGACTCCACCTGCCCCTCCTGCAACGCCGTCCTCGTCCGCCGCCGCGGATACACCACCACCATCCGCGACCTCAAAAACGGAAAATGCCAGAAATGCGACAACCCCGTCAAATTCATCGGAAAATAAAATGGGGAAAGTCCCAGTGCTGTCCAAAATAAACGGACCGGAGAACCGCCAAGACGCCAAGAGCGCCAAGGATTATTTTTCAACACGATTTTAAGAGGGCTTGGGTGCGAATGT